>Ga0187827_10009620_pt1 | contig 10206 bp, 13 predicted proteins | sample ETNtaG_39_FD_167969 | JGI IMG/M metagenome (GOLD analysis project Ga0187827, IMG submission 167969) | Marine microbial and viral communities from oxygen minimum zone, Eastern Pacific Ocean - ETNP2014_SV_150_PacBio MetaG (Illumina Assembly) | ecosystem: Environmental > Aquatic > Marine > Hypoxic... | reverse complement strand
TTCATTTTTATTGAACGTACCAAAATTTTTAAAAACATTGAGTGAATTTCTTAATTCAACTTATAAAGAAATTAATAATGAAAAAAGAATTTAAGATAATATCACAAATAATCCAAAATAACAAAAGAGTGTTGGATATTGGTTGTGGAGATGGAACGCTTATGGAATATCTAAAATTTAATCAACAGAATGATGTTAGGGGTCTAGAACCACAAAAGGATCTCGTGCAAAAATGTATTGCAAAAGGTCTTTCGGTTATTGAAGGTGATGCAGAAAAAGAGTTGGTTCAATTTCCCGATAAATCATTCGACTATGCTATACTAAGTCAAACACTTCAGGCTTTTCTTTTTCCTGAAAAAGTTTTAAAGCAATTGCTTAGAATTGGAAAACAAACGATTGTTTCAATTCCTAATTTTGGATATTGGAAAGTTCGTTTACATTTATTATTTAAGGGAACAATGCCATTAACAAAAAATTTAACTAACGAATGGTATAATACTCCAAATTTACATATGTGCACAATTCAAGATTTTGTCAATTTCTGTAAAGAAAAAAATATAAAAATTGATAGATCTTTATGTTTAACAAATGAAAAAATTTCTGAAATTACAAATCGCAACATGTTTTATAAAAATATTTTTTCACAACTTGGAATATTTCTTATAAAGTAATTAATTATGCTTGTAAGCCCTATACCATGTTTAACTGATAATTACGCATATATCATTAATGATAATGTTTCTAAAACAGTGGGTGTAGTTGATCCCGCAGAAGCTTTGCCGGTTATTGTTTTTCTTAAAAAAAAAAATCTAAAATTAAATTATATATTAAACACACATCATCACTACGATCATATAGGAGGAAATGCTGAACTAAAAAAATTATATAATGCTAAAGTAGTTGGTTTCCTTGGTGACAAACATCGAATCCCTGGCATCGATATAACGCTTGAAGATAATGTAAAATGGATCTTTGGGAAATCATCAGTAAAAATATTACATATTCCTGGACATACTTTGGGTCATATATGTTTCTTCTTTGAAAGTGAAAAAATTGCCTTTACTGGTGATACATTATTTTCTCTCGGATGCGGAAGAATATTCGAAGGTGACCACAAACAGTTGCTAACATCATTAAATAAAATAAAAAAACTTCCTAAAAATACAAAGATTTATTGTGGTCATGAATATTCTTATAAAAATGCAGAGTTTTGTATAAAGTATGATAATGACAATATTGATCTTAAAAAAAAATTTGAAAAAATAAAACAATTAAGATCGAACAATTTGCCAACACTTCCTACAAACCTAGAAGAAGAGTTAAAGTCAAATATTTTTCTAAGATGTGATCAAAATGATTTAAAAGTTAAATTAAACATGAAAAACCAAGGGGATTACAAAGTATTTAAAAAAGTCAGAGATTTAAAAGATAGTTTTTAATCATTGTTAAAACTTGACTTGACTAAGTAGAAAGTTATATTGCCCATATTTCCAAATATGAAATTAAAACAATGTCTTTTGCAGTTATTCAAACAGGTGGTAAGCAATATAAGGTTTCAGCAAGTGAAATCCTTAAAATCGAAAGACTTAATGATCAGGTAGGAAAAACCGTTGAGTTTAAAAACGTTCTGTTTTTGAATGATGATAAAAATACAGAAATAGGTGATCCAATTGTTAAAGGTGCTAAAGTTGAAGCAACAATTTTAAAAAATACTAAAAATAGAACTGTTTTAGTTTTTAAAAAAAGGAGAAGAAAAAATTCAAGAAAAAAATATGGTCATAGACAACCTATATCTTTAATTAAAATTACAAAGATTTTTTCAAAAGAAGGAAAAATTATTGCACAGGCAGACATGCTAGAGAAAACAAGCACAAATGTAATAAAAAAATCTGTAATAGAAAAGAAAATAGAAAAAACCCCAAAAACTACTACAAACATAAAAAAGAAATCTGTTATAACTAAAAAGAAATGATAAAATATTCATAAGGTATAGATAATGGCAACAAAAAAAGCAGGTGGATCATCGAAAAACGGTAGAGATAGTGCTGGGCGAAGACTTGGAGTAAAGAAATATGGAGGACAAATAGTCTTTCCAGGTAATATAATCGTCAGACAAAGAGGAACAAAAATTCATCCTGGAAATCAAGTTGGTATGGGAAAAGATCATTCAATCTATTCATTGATTAAAGGGAAAGTAGAATTTAAAAAAATAAAATCTGACAAAACATTCGTTTCTGTAAAGCCCAATTAAATTCCCCAACTTCATAAATATAAAAGGGGATACACTATGAAATTCTTAGATCAAGCAAAAATTTTTATTAAAGCTGGCAACGGCGGTTCTGGCTCAGCTAGTTTTCGAAGAGAAAAATTTATTGAATTTGGAGGACCTGATGGTGGCAATGGTGGCAAAGGTGGATCTATAATATTATCTTCAGATAAAAATTTAAATACTTTAATTGATTTTAGATATCAACAACATTTTAAAGCAGAGGAAGGAAAAAATGGTAAAGATAAAAATCAAACAGGAAAAAATGGCTCTGATTTAATTCTTAAAGTTCCAAATGGTACTCAAGTACTTGAGGAGGATAATAATACATTAATATTTGATTTCATTAAAACTGGACAGACATTTGTTGCCGCTAACGGAGGAAAAGGCGGACTTGGAAATGTTAGATTCAAAAGTTCAACTAATAGGGCCCCAAGAAAAATAACGAAAGGTCAACCGGGAGAAGAATTTTGGATATATCTTCAGTTAAAAACAATAGCTGATGTAGGAATTGTAGGAATGCCAAATGCAGGAAAATCTAGTTTGCTAGCAGTTTTAACAAGAGCAAAACCTAAAATTGCAAATTATCAATTCACAACAATTAATCCAAATCTAGGTGTAGCAAATTACGATGACAAAGAATTAACTTTGGCAGATATTCCAGGATTAATTGAGGGAGCCCATGAAGGTGTTGGGCTGGGTGATAAATTTTTGAGGCATATTGAAAGGTGTAAAAATATTTTGCATTTAATTGATATTAACCAAAAAAGCTTAATTAAATGTTATTTACAAGTTAGAAAAGAATTAAAAAAATATAGCAATAAATTGATAAAAAAAAAGGAAATTGTCGTATTAAATAAAACAGATTTAATAGATGAAAAAAAAATATCAAACAAAATTGATGAGTTAAAAAAAATTGTCAAAAGTAAAATATATCTAATTTCTACAATCCAGAAAAAAGGACTTGAAGATTTAAAGAAATCTTTAATTGCAAATGTATATAAATAAATCTAAAAAAATAGTTATAAAAATTGGTTCCTCGATCGTAGTGGATGATAAGGGAAAAGTCAGGAAAAAATGGCTTGACGAATTTATTAAAGATATAATTTTACTAATTAAGTTAAATAAAAAAGTTATTATTGTATCCTCGGGTGCTATTGCTTTAGGTTGTAATCTACTAAATATAAGTAAAAACTCACTAAAACTTGATGAAAGTCAAGCTATTGCATCTTTCGGTCAGATAGAACTAATGAATCTTTATAAAAAAACTTTTAACAAGAATAAAATAAAAATCTCTCAAATACTTTTAACTTTAGAAGACACTGAAAAAAGAAGAAGATCACTCAATGCAAAAAGAACCATAGAAAACCTACTTTCAATGAAAATTATTCCTATCGTTAATGAAAACGATACCACTGCAACCACAGAAATTAAATATGGCGATAATGACAGATTAGCAGCCAGAGTAGCTCAAATAATAAACTCTGACTGCTTAATTTTATTATCTGATGTAAATGGTTTATACACAAACAATCCAAAATTAAATAAGAAAACTACTTTGATTAAAACAGTGAATATTATCGATAAAGAAATAGAAAAATTTTCTACTAATTCGATTAACAAATATGGCTCTGGAGGCATGATTACAAAAATTGAGGCTGCAAAAATCTGTCAATTATCAGGTTGTTATATGGCTATTGCAAACGGAAAAAAAATAAGACCTTTAAAAGAAATTTTAGAAAAAAATAATTGTACCTGGTTTATTCCAAGAATATCTAAGTTAGATGCAAGAAAAAAATGGATTATTGGATCAGTAGCCCCAAAGGGAACATTAACAATTGATAATGGAGCCATTCAGGCAATTAAAAATGGAAAAAGTTTGTTGCCTGTGGGGATAAAAGCTATAGATGGAAAATTTGAAAAAGGTGATCATATAAAAATTTTAGACTTTAATAATAAGGTACATGCTCGAGGTTTAAGTTCCTTTTCATCTGATGAAATAAATAAAATTAAAGGTTGTCAAAGCAATCAAATAAAAAAAATACTAGGTTATTCAAGCAGAGATGAAATAATTCATAAAGATGACTTAGTAAAAGTATAAAAATGTCAAAAAATTTATATATAAAAAAAATAGGTGAAAAAGCAAAACTTGCTTCTCTATATTTATCTAACCTAAATATTGAGAAGAGAAATTCTGTTTTAAAACAATTTAGTCAATATTTAAGAACCAATTCGCAATCAATTCTAAATTCAAATAAAAAAGATATATCTAATGCAAAATCTAAAAAAATCGGAGATAGCATGATTGAAAGACTTAAATTAAATAATAAAAAAATTACACAAATTAGAAATTCAATAGAAGAAATAATAAAATTTAAAGATCCTATAGGAAAGACTTTATCTTCTTGGAAGAGACCAAATGGCCTAATTATAAAAAGGGTGTCTATACCGATTGGTGTAATCGGGGTAATTTATGAAAGCAGACCAAATGTTACTTCGGATGTTTCTGCTCTATGTTTCAAATCTGGTAATGTGGTAATTTTGCGTGGAGGATCTGAAGCTTTTCACTCTAACAAAATATTAGCTACTCTTTTCAAGAGAGCTCTTAAAAAGAAAAAATATGATGAAAATTGTGTTCAATTTATTGAACGCAAAGATAGAAATCATGTTGATTATCTTTTATCGAATATGAACAATTACATCGACGTAATCATTCCTAGGGGAGGAAAAAGCTTGCTTAAGAAAGTTCTAGAAAAATCAGCAATTTCAATTATTGGACACTACGAGGGTTTATGTCATGTTTATGTAGATCGAGAAGCAGATTTAAGTATGGCAATTAAAGTTGTCAAAAATTCAAAAATGAGAAATGTTAGTATTTGTGGAGCTGCTGAAACTTTGTTGATAGATAAAAAGTGTCTAAAAACTCATTGTGAACCCATATTAGATCAGCTAAACAAACTGGGATGTAAAATCATAGGAGACAAAATGATAAAAAAATTTATTTCTGGCAAAATGAAAATCGCAACAAAAAAAGATTGGGAAACAGAATATCTTTCTCCTACAATTTCAGTAAAAAGTGTAAATGGAGTAGAAGAGGCTATAAATCATATAAACAAATACGGCTCTTCTCACACGGATTCCATAGTGACAAAAAATAAAAAAACAGCTAAAAAATTTCTTTCAAATATTAAAAGTTCTATAGCTATCCATAATGCCTCGACACAGTTTGCTGATGGTGGAGAATTTGGTTTTGGTGCTGAGGTTGGTATATCAACTAATAAACTTCATCCTCGTGGTCCAATCGGCATTGATCAACTTACCACTTATAAATACATTTTGGAGGGAAAGGGACAAATAAGGAAATAGTTTTTGTTAAATTATCTAAAAAAAAAAAATATTAAAATTGGAGTGCTAGGCGGAACTTTTGATCCAGCGCACAAAGGACATTTGGCAATTTCAAGGATAGCAAAAAAAAAAATTAAACTTAATTATATTATTTGGTCTATAGCAAAAAAAAATCCATTTAAAAAAAAGCCCAAAATTAGTGTTAAAGAAAGAATTAAAATATTAAAAAAAATCACAAAAAAAGATAGATCCATTAAAATTGAATTTCTTGAACGTAAAATCAATTCAAAAAAAACTATTGATATGATAAAATTATTAAAAAAAACAAATCCCACGTTAAATATTTTTTTCATAATGGGGGCTGATAATCTAATCAAATTTCATAAATGGGATAGATGGAAAGACATTGTAAAATTGGCTAAAATTTTAGTCTTTAATAGACAAGGATATAAGTCAAAATCACTTAATTCCATAGCGGCTAAGAAAATACATAAAGACAGATGGAAATTTATTAACTTTAAAAAAGTGAACATTTCATCTTCCCTAATCAGAAAAATTTGATAATCTTTAGATTATTAATGGAAAAAGTGCTTTATCTCAAAACAACAATAGAGAAAATTCTCAATGATAATAAAGCAATTGATGTAAAAACAATTAAACTTGAAGGCAAAAGTACAGTTGCTGATTATATGATTATTGCCAGTGGCACATCATCGAGACATTTGCAAGCATTGTCGGAAATGATACTTGAAAAACTTAAAAAAGAAGGAATTTTTAATTGTCGTCTTGAAGGAAAAGATAGTAATGAATGGAAACTTATCGATGGCATTGATATCATTGTCCATATCTTTAATCCTAAAAAAAGAAAGTTCTATGACTTAGAAAAAATGTGGTCTGAACTCCTTCCAAAGGAAAGATTAATGGTATGAAAAAAATAAAAATATTTGTAATTATATTTTTTCTTTTATTAATTCATAACAAGTATATTTTCGCAGAGAATTCTATTGAACTTTATCAAAAAATTGATCTCTTTAGTGAAGTTTTAGAAAAAATTCAGGAAGATTACGTGGATGACGTAAATCAATCTGAGATGATGGATGCAGCTATTAACGGAGTGCTACAATCTCTTGATCCCTATTCATCTTATATGAACGCAGATATGCTTAACAATATGGAAACCGAAACAGACGGTGCTTTTGGGGGTCTTGGTATTGAGGTTGGAATGGAGGCTGGGGTTGTTAAGGTAATATCACCTATTGATGATACGCCAGCTTCTAGAGCGGGTGTTAAGGCTGGTGATTACATAATTCAAATTGATAGCATTCAGGTACAAGGCAAAACTTTAATGGAAGCAGTTAATTTGATGCGAGGACCAGTAGGAACTCCAATTGAGATAACTGTTAGAAGAAAAGGTAAAAAAAAAGCTATTGTATTGAAAATAGTTAGGGAAATAATACAAATAAAATCCGTTACAGCAAAAGTTATAGACGATAATATTGGCTATTTTCGGTTGACTTCGTTTAATAAAAACAGTGGTCAACAACTAAAAAGTAAAATAGATAAAATCACAGCAGAAAATGAAATTAATGGATTTATCTTGGATTTAAGAAACAATCCCGGTGGATTGTTATCTCAAGCTGTCGAAATTTCTGATTTTTTTTTAGATGATGGAGAAATTGTATCTACAAGAGGAAAAAGAGAGAGAGAGAATAGAAAATGGTTTGCAAGAAGAGGAGATCAAATCGATGGCAAGCCCCTTATAGTATTAATTAATTATGGATCTGCATCTGCTTCTGAGATTGTTGCTGGGGCACTAAAGGATCATAAAAGAGCAATTTTAATTGGTAAAAATAGCTATGGAAAAGGATCCGTGCAATCGATAATACCCTTAAAAAATAAAGGGGCCATCAGATTAACAATTTCAAAATACTATTTGCCTTCGGGAAAATCTATTTCTGAAATTGGTGTAACTCCAGACTTTGATGTTGAAGAAAAAGATGAAGATTTTGCTATAAATACCTCTAACGATAATCAATTAAATTTTGCAGTAAAACTATTTAACGGTTAATGTCATCAAATAAATTTAAAAACCTACCATTAAGATTGGGGGTAGGAATTGTTTTATTAAATTCTGACAATAAAGTTTTTGTAGGCAAAAGAATAGATAATCCAGTAAACTTTTGGCAGTTACCTCAAGGTGGTATAGATAAAAATGAAGATCTCATGTGTGCAGCGAATAGAGAATTGAAAGAAGAAACTAGTATTGTAAGTGTTAAATATATCAAAGAAATTGAGAATTGGTTATCTTATGAACTTCCAAAAAATCTTTTAGGAAAAATATGGAAAGGGAAGTATAGAGGACAAAAACAAAAATGGTTTATTATGAGATTTGTCGGAAGTGAAGAAGAAATCAATATTAAAACAGAAAATGCAGAATTTAAAGAATGGAAATGGATTGATGTAAATCAACTTATAAATGTTGTCGTAAGTTTTAAACTCAATGTCTACAAATCTATTGTAAAAGAATTAAATATTCTATTAAATTAATTTAAATTTAGAGATCGTAGGGTGTCAATCTTATGATTGGCCAGATATTTGTTGTCGTCATTTAACTTTTCATCATTCAAAATTTTTTCTGTTTCTGTTATTAATTGGTCAATTTTTTCTTTGTTTAAATTCTCTATGTTAATTATTTTGCTCGATAAAATTGTTAAATTATTATTATGAAATTCAATTATTCCATCTTGTACAAAAAAATTATTTACATTTTCAGAGGATTTTAAAATTTTAACTACGCCGGGTCTTAAGAATGAAATTATTGGTATATGATCTTTTAATATACCCATTTCTCCTTCGTAAGACGGCAATATTACTTCTTGTACATTTTCATCTGAAAAAATCACTTTTTCAGGACTAACAATATCGATGTTATAGGTATCTTCCATTAATTAGCAGCTTCTTTCGCCATTTTTTCAGCCTTTTGTACAGCTTCTTCAATTGTGCCAACCATATAGAAAGCAGCTTCGGGTAAATGATCATATTCACCTTTACAAATTGCATCAAAGCCTTTGATTGTTGATTGTAAATCAACAAGTTTGCCTGGAGAACCTGTAAATACTTCGGCAACAAAAAATGGTTGCGATAAAAATCTTTGTATTTTTCTTGCTCTTGTAACAACTAGCTTGTCTTCTTCGGAAAGTTCATCCATACCCAAAATTGCAATAATATCCTGAAGCGATTTATATGTTTGAAGTATTTTTTGTACTTCTCTAGCAACTCTATAATGTTCTTCTCCAACTATTCTTGGATCTAATATTCTTGAAGTAGAGTCTAGCGGATCAACCGCAGGATAAATACCTAGCTCTGCAATTTGTCTAGATAAAACTGTGGTTGCATCTAAATGTGCGAAAGAAGTGGCTGGAGCAGGATCCGTTAAATCATCCGCCGGAACATAAATTGCCTGTACCGAAGTAATTGAGCCTTTATTTGTAGTTGTAATTCTTTCTTGTAAATTTCCCATATCAGTAGCTAAAGTTGGTTGATAACCTACTGCCGATGGAATTCTTCCTAATAGAGCTGACACCTCTGATCCTGCTTGAGTAAATCTAAATATATTATCAATAAAAAATAAAACATCCTGTCCTTCTTTGTCTCTAAAATATTCCGCAACTGTTAAACCTGCCAAGCCAACTCTTGCGCGTGCTCCGGGGGGTTCGTTCATTTGTCCATAGATCAATGCAGCTTTTGAACCTTTTCCTTCTTTTTTAATTACACCAGACTCAATCATTTCGTGGTATAAATCATTTCCTTCCCTAGTTCTTTCACCAACACCAGCAAAAACTGAAAAACCACCATGTGCCTTTGCAATATTATTTATTAGTTCCATGATAATTACCGTTTTACCTACGCCAGCTCCTCCGAAAAGACCTATTTTCCCACCTTTAGCGTATGGAGCCAGAAGATCTACAACTTTTATTCCCGTAGCTAATATCTCCGTTTCGGTAGATTGATCTATAAATTTTGGAGCTGGTCTATGTATAGACCAACTTTCCTTTGTTGACACTTTCCCTTTTTGGTCAATAGGCTCTCCAATAACATTTATTATTCTACCTAATGTTTCTGGCCCAACTGGAACTTTGATTGGAGAACCAGTATTGGCCACTTTATCTCCTCTTTTGAGTCCCTCGGTACTATCCATTGCTATAGTTCTAACAGTTGTTTCTCCCAAATGTTGAGCAACCTCTAATACAAGTCTATTTCCAGAATTTTCACATTCCAATGCTGTCAAAATTTTTGGCAATTGATCGTCAAAATAAACATCAACCACAGCACCAATGACTTGTGTAATTTTTCCAAATTTGTCACTCATTTTTTATAAGCTTTCTGCTCCTGATATTATTTCGATCAGTTCTTTAGTAATTGCTGCTTGTCTACTTCTATTATAAGTAATTGTTAACTTATCGACTAGATCTCCAGCATTTCTTGTCGCATTATCCATGGCAGTCATTCTAGATCCTTGTTCACTTGCGGCATTTTCAAGAAATGCCTTGAAAATTTGAGTAGATATATTTCTTGGAAGTAAATTATTTAAAATT
>Ga0187827_10009619_pt1 | contig 10207 bp, 10 predicted proteins | sample ETNtaG_39_FD_167969 | JGI IMG/M metagenome (GOLD analysis project Ga0187827, IMG submission 167969) | Marine microbial and viral communities from oxygen minimum zone, Eastern Pacific Ocean - ETNP2014_SV_150_PacBio MetaG (Illumina Assembly) | ecosystem: Environmental > Aquatic > Marine > Hypoxic... | reverse complement strand
CCGGACAAAGGTAATGGCCATGGACTTCCTTGCAGATGAGATAACCTTATCCGCGGTGGTCTCCCCGATTCCAGCTGAGACCATCTCGTGGATCGTCGCTGTTGCTACCGCTTCTACTGTCCTGAACCAATCTCCTTGAGTTTGGATGCCGTGCTGGGGCCCACACCCGGAAGGTCCTTTAGGGTCTGGTATTTTGCCTTATAGTACTCCGTCTGCTCCGAACTCATGTGATCCAAGTTCGTTAGCTTCTAGATGTTATTTAAACTCCCTGATTACGAGTCTATTTTCGAAGATTATCTAGTTTCTTAGATATAGAATGGGTTTATCCCGCATTGGGATTTAGAGATCTCATTCCTGCTTTCCGAGATCTATTTCAAGTACGATATTTCCTTTGTAGTCGCAATCCCTGCAACTGTATATTGTAGGGAATATACCGTATGACTTTTGTGGAAAAATATTAGAGCTCATACAGCTAGGACAAATTTTGGGTTGAGGTCTCTTGTGCTTGATCTGTTTAAGGATGTCAATTAATCCTTTTGGGATTTCCACTCGATTTGAGCTCGCTATGTCGAATTGTTTGGACCCCATTGTTTTTATATCTCACATAACTACCTCGAGTGAATGCCCAAGCCATTTTTCTCAATAAAATTATTATATTGTATATTAAAAGTGCCTTTTTTTATTGACATGTTTCTGTTCAACTATTGGGTTATAAACCTCAAATCACCCATTTAATAAGCCTCACATGATAAAACCCAATACGAATTTAGAAACGTTCTCAAATTACCATCCAATTGAGTTATACAGTCTTTTAATTTGAACTGGGGTATGATATGAACGGTTCAGTTTATTGCACCTCGATATTCTCCAAAGGAAATCCCATGCCCACCAGCACGGTTTTTACGATCTCCCTGTGATCTCCCTGTAAAAGGATCTGCTCGTTCTTAGCCGATCCACCGCAGGCACACTTCGACTTTAAGGTAGCCGCAAGTTTAGGTAGTCGCACTTCCTTGGAGTCAATACCGTCGACAACGGTGTATTTCTTTCCCCATTTCCGAAGCTCTATCCGAATCCGTATCCGCTGGGCCTCTTTGCTCATTTCCTCACAAACGCAAAGATCTGTTGGCAAACCACAGACGGGGCAAATTTCCGCCATTAATATCCAATAAACCATCCTCTGTACTAAAGCTTTCTCTTAAAGGCGAATCCTATGTTTTATATGAAGTTCTGGAGGAGAGAAAAGGCATTTAGGGCGTCCGTAGCGTCCAGAACGATGACGGTATTGGTGGAACAGCTAATAAACTCGATGATGTTGATTTCCCTACTAGCGAGGAGGTTGGTGATAAAGGCGACAAATCCCGGGGTGGTCTCCACAATCTCCGGGCTGATGAGGATGAGGGCTACCAAGTTTTTAGCCTCCTGGACATGGTCGGGAATCTCCGTTTTTAGGACCGTCTGGTCAATCATGTAAACGTAGCTATCGGTGAGATATGCCGTGACGATGTAAGGGATGTCTAACTCATCAGGGGAGATGATGACAGAGATCTTGTCCTGGAGTCTCACTACTGAGTCCTTTAGGATGTTCCGGATTTTTTCCTCCTGGAGCCAGGTCTCTGATTCCAGTTCCTCACTTACTCTGATGATGGCTGCTTTAATGGCCTCCAGGCTCCCCTCCTCAATTTCAGATTGGAGTATTCGGGCTAGGGCAGAGTAGTTGACTATCTGCAACTTCAGAGCGTCCATTACGGAGGGTCTCATCCGTATGGTCTCCCTGACTACCTGAGCCACCGACTTTGTCCCAGTTGAGCCATCTTTATTCATAAATGCAACACTCATGTCGTAAAATTTATAACTTTGCCATAGTGCTAATTCCCATTCCAAAATTGGAGTTACATGAATAATGGTCAAGAAGAAAGTCGTTCTAGCTTATTCGGGCGGACTAGATACCTCCATGATGTTAAAGTGGATTCAGGAGGAGTACAAGATGGACGTTATCAGCTGCATTCTGGATGTGGGGCAGCAAAAGGACCTAAAGGTAGTTGAGGAGAAGGCCTGGGCTCTCGGAGTTCTTAACCACTATACCTTCGACGCGAAGGAGGAGTTTGCTAGGGAGTACGTTTTTCCTGCCATAAAGGCCAATGCCCTTTACATGGGCACCTATCCTGTAAGCAGCAGCATTAGTAGGCCCCTTATCGCCAAGAAAGTGGTTGAGGTGGCTGAGATAGAGGACGCAGACGCGGTAGCACATGGGTGCACAGGGAAAGGGAATGACCAGGTCAGATTTGACCTCACGTTCAAGGCGATGAATCCCCACCTCCAGATCATTGCACCCGTTAGGGAGTGGAAATTTGATAGGAACGGCCAGATCGCGTGGGCTAAGGAGCATGGGATCCCTATCCCTGTAACGGTGGACAACCCCTACAGTGTGGACCAAAACCTATGGGGAAGGAGCATCGAGGGCGGTATCCTAGAGCACCCTGACCAGATGGTTCCGGACGAGGGGGTCTGGGAGTGGACCGTTGACGTCGAGGAGGCCCCTAATAAAGCAGAGTATGTAAAGATCGGTTTCCACAAGGGCGTGCCTTCCAGTATAAACGGTGAGAATATGGGCCCAGTGGAGATTCTCTTACTTCTTAACATAAAGGGCGGAGAGCACGGCATCGGTAGGATTGAGCACATGGAGGACCGCGTAGTGGGCCTAAAGACTATGGAGACCTACGAGACTCCCGCAGCTGAGATCATCCTAGCTGCCCACCATGATCTGGAGAAAATGGTTCTTACCAAGCACCAGAAATCATTTAAATTCCAAATAGATCACACCTGGGCTAACATCGTCTACCAGGGGCTCTGGATTGACCCTTTCAAGGAGGATTTAGACGCGTTTATTGATAGCACGCAGCGGAACGTCACCGGAGAGGTGACTATGGAGCTATTCAAGGGCAGGGCAAAGCCTGTAGCCCGGGTGTCACCCCTCAGCCTATACGACTACAACCTAGCGAGCTTTGATATAAACACCCATTATGACCAGGGAGATGCAGTGGGGTTCATCAACCTTTGGGGGCTTCCTAGTGTCTCAGCTTGGAACCTGAAGCGGAAGATCGAAGCCAAAGGAATCAATGAGCTCAAGAAGAGAGTGGTCTCAGTGCCGATCGGGGACAAATGATCCACCCCTCTTATTTTTCTAAATGAATGTCTCTTTTAGATGGTGATTGTATGAATCTTTTATCGGATTTTGACCTGAATAAGGAGCAGGTCCATGAGATATTAGATCTCTCCACCAGGATCAAAGCTAACCCAGGGAAATATGGAGACTCCATGAAAAACAAGACGCTTATTATGCTCTTCGAGTTGGCATCCCTGAGGACTCGGATCAGCTTTGAGGCAGGGATGAATCGGTTAGGGGGTCACGCGATCTTCTATAGTATTGAAGGAGGCAAGTTTACAAGGAGCGAGACACTAGAGGACGGAGTTAAGAACCTGAATAAGTACGTGGACGCTGTTATGATCCGGGCCCTGAAGCAGGATGCAGTAGAGCGGATCGGAGCAGCTGCCACCATACCCATCATTAATGGAATGACTGAAACTTATCATCCGTGCCAAAACCTGGCCGACCTCCTAACCATCCAGGAATATAAGGGAAAGTTAGCAGGTCTAAAGATCGCTTACGTGGGAGACGGGGGATGTAATACTGCCGCTTCCACTATGATCGGTTGCAGCAGCGTTGGTATGGAGGTTACAGTTGTCTGCCCTGAAAATCCTAAGTATAGCCCGAGCCCTGAAATTCTAAGGAAAATCAAGGATCACTCCGGAGGAGAAGTTGAGGTCTCACACAACTCTGATATAGGCGTCGTTGGGGCAGACATCCTTTACACTGATGTCTGGATTAGCGCAGGGATGGAAGAGGAAGCGAAATTGCGCATGAAGGCTTTCCCCCCGTTCCAGGTGGACTTGGAACTCCTCAAGAAGGCACAGCCAGACTGTAGCGTAAAGCGATCTAAAGACAAAGTTGACTTATCCAAGGATCCAATAGTCATGCATTGCCTACCAGCCCACAGAGGCTATGAGATTACCGATGAGATAATGGACAGTCCATATTCTGTGGTCTTTGAGCAAGCTGGAAACAGAATGCACGCTCAAAATGGACTACTACTTTGGCTACTATCTGATCAGTAACATTCCAAATATTTTCTATCCAGAAATACCTGTTCTTTTAACAAAAAGGAGCGCCAAAACCTATCGAGGAGGATATGACGTGAATATAGGGAACCTTGCGCAAGCCCAAATACAAAAGTAACAGCGCGATTAAAGGGTATTCACTGAGGATTGGGTGAAGAGGAAATCTTGGTGTCGTGTGTGTGCATGATCAGAAAAAAAATCTCTTTAGCGTACCATTTTTAATACAAAGTAACGGTCAACTGATCGTGGTGTTTCAGTGGTTGCATCGAATAAAAAAAGCATAATCGAATTCGCTGTTCAGGGAGAGATTGTTCCAGCCATACCTTTGAGGAATTATTGGGTCACATGGGATGGTAAACCAAAGATGGCTATTGGAGTAGGGGGAATTAATTATAACCTTAAGATCGGCGAGAAGGTCTTCGGTTGGGCTAACGGCGACAGGGCGGAACCAGGCGTATCGACTGATGGTACAGGAAAAGATGCTTGGATATTGGGGTACCGGCTATACTCGTGTATAGGCAACGAGGCTCGGGTCCTAAGTGGGGAGGGTAAAGGTGAAAAAGGGATTGTGATTGGGAAGCATGGCCTCCGGGCGTTCCAACAACGTGGAGCACACCACGTGCAATTGCACTTTGAGGAGGAAGTGCTAGATGTATTGGCTATTGGCGATAAGATTCAGGTGAAGGCTTGTGGCGTGGGTCTACATATCATGGGCTATGAAGATGTCCGGTTGTTGAGCCTTTCCCCAAATTTGTTGGACAAAATGGGTGTCTATGAGGAGGATGAAAAACTAGTTGTTCCTGTAGTTAAGGAGATCCCTAATTTTCTGATCTCGCAGGGAGCAGGTGAAAGGCCGTCAGAGCAAGGAAACTGGTCAATTCAAACGTGTTTTCCGCCTGACATCAAAAAATATGGACTCAACGAACTCCGTTTCGGTGACATTTTACTCCTAAAAGATGTCCAGAGCGATTACGGTAGAGGACAGTATAAGAACGGAGTAACTATTGGTGTTGTCTGCTGTGGTCCAAGCGATATCGCTGGAAAAGGAATTGGGGCGACAAATATCCTGTCTACAAGATCAGGGAGAATAAAGGGGACGATAGACTCAGAGGCAAATATAGCCAATTATTTGGGATTATGAACAAACATGAAAAGAGAGGGCCTACCCATGAAAACCAATAGGGATAGTCTAATAATAACTGCTGTCCAAGGCGTCATTCAACCCCCCTCCAGCAGGGGATACACCGTTACATGGGATGGAAGACCGAAACTATCGGTTGGTACCGCATCGATCTCTTACACCGTCCAGGTCGGAGACCTAGCTTTCGGCCAGGCTGGAGCAGACCATATTGAGCCTGGAGTGACCATACAGGGTAGGGATAGATCTGTCCCCAGTGAATGCGCCCTTGCGATCCTCGCTTGCATTGGGAATGAGGCAAAGGTAATCTCTGGAGAAGCAAAGGGTGCAAAAGGCGTATACACCGGCAGGCACGCTGGATCTGACGATATGGTCTGGTTCCCAAATGAGGTACTCGAGAAGCTAGCTCTTCTAGATAAAATTCAGATCAGAGCATGTGGTGTTGGGCTAGAGATTGAGGGTTTTGAGGATGTGAGGGTGAACAAGATATCTCCACGACTACTTCATAAAATGGAATTATCAGAAAAGGGCGGCCAACTCATTGTTCCCGTCACTAAAGAGGTTCCCGGCTTCCTGATGGGATCGGGAATCGGATCCGACCCATGCGTGGAGACCAACGATTACGATATCCAGACCACGTGCCCTGAATATGTAGCTAAATATGGATTGCAGGAGATTAGACTCGGCGACATAGTAGCAATCAAAGATCATTATTGCGCCTACGGACGTGGACGTTACGAGGGAGCCATGACCATCGGAGTAGTTATCCACGGTTGGAGTGACTCTTCAGGACATGGTCCCGGCATAAATCCCGTATTGAGCGCCCTACCAGGGAGAATGAGAATAAAGAAAGATCTTCACGCAAATATAGCATTTTACCTTGGATTGAGAAAGAAACCCGAAATCCTGATTTGAGTCTCCCCTTTTCAATCGATGTAAGCTTTTTGCATCTGAATAGTGCGAGTCGATCTTAGTTAATTATAGTGTGCGTGAACGTGCCATATGTGAAAAAAACCAACTAGTCAAAATTATGATATTTTTAGTTACCTATCAATCATAATTTAAGGCTAAGAAAAGAAAGAAAACACTGAAAACCTTCTGAACTGTGGATAGTTCCTCCAATTAGTAGATTTCACAAAGAACTTTGTTTTGTTGAAGGATATTGTTTTTCTCCTTTCAAGATCTATTATTCCATTGTAACAAAATATGAAGAGGATTGCGCCATACATCTTTACTTACGTAGAATGAAACCACTGACCGTCGCTCTCTGCTTGACTCTACTATGTTTAGCATCAGATTTTCAACTTTGAAGAAGTTTAAGATTCTATTTCGGATTGAGTTGATGGATTTTATTGTAACAAAGTCGCGCGTGCAGTACTTCTCAAAGTTGTTGTATATCCGGCTCGTGCAAGAATTTTACTGCTACCAGAGCTGCACTGACATACGCGAGAACCGCTGTGTAGAAAGGTAGTACAGGAGAGACATCGTAAAGGAGCCCCGAGAACATCATCGCACTCGATGAACCAAGGCTAGAGAAAATGTTGTAGACTCCCATCATCCTGCCTCTGATTGAGACTGGAATTGAATCTGCTACGATCACTTGAAATGCGATCATTCTACCATACTTGCCTATGGAGCCGAGAATCCTGGCGAACAGGAACATGGGGAAGCTGTTGGAGAATATGAATAACAGGGAGCTAATCCCTAATAAAGAAACGGCTGGGATGAAAACTCTCTTCCGACCATACCGGTCTACGGCCCAACCTATCAATAATGCTGCCAACGAGGATATCACCATTGTCGAGGATACTATCAGTCCCCACTCCACCGTGGAGAGTCCTCCGACATTTATTGCATAGATCCCCCTAAAACTATCGTCCACATGAAAACAGAACATGAAGAAACCCCCTAAAAGCATGAGTCTCTTAATGGAAGGTGGTGACTGGCTCACCGTTTGATAAACATCCCTAAACATGTTCAGCCCCAATTTTTGACCACTTTCTTCAGGCTGGTAAATATCCCTTAGAAAGAAGAGTCGTATCAAGCCCATTATGGCCACCCCAACAAAAAGTGCTAGGTACGCGTTTCTTATACCCGATAGGCTGATACCAAAATCAGCATTACTTTCCGCTATTAATAATCCACCAATGGCTGGGGCGATCATAGCTGGTATCATCGGTATTGTGTTTAACATAGCATAACCTCTACCCCTCTCCTCAGGTCTGATGCTATCCGCTTTAATAGCCTCAACAGCGGGCTCAGAAAGGGCTACCATGGAAAGAAGAAAAGCACCCGGCAACAGCCATAACCAGTTTTGAGCAAAAACATAGAATAGATATCCCAGAGAGGAGACGATAGCAGCTATACCAATAACCTTACGTCTACCTCGTCTATCCGCAAGATATCCCCCAGGAATCCTGAGAAAGGTGGAGAACAAAGTCTTTGTGGTAGAAAGTATACCCAAAGCCACACCCGAACCCCCTATAGAAAAGATGTACAGGGCTTCATATGGCGAGACCATCTGGAGAACGAAATGCCACATCATTAAACTTGACACTAGGACTAGGATGTTACCCTTCAAAGGAGCCAGATACTCACGGATCTCAATCATTTTGAATTAAATCTCAACAGCGTGTGCAAATCACGATAGTGCACTATTCTTTCTATTAAATTGTATCGCGCGCGCTGAGAATTTTCAGAAAAGACAGCTCCCATATGGAGCTGGAAATATTACCGCGGTAATAATCCTAGTTAGTCCCCATATTTTTTCCTAAGGGGAGGTGAGAGCCGGAGCATAATGAGGACCCGCTCGAAGATGTCTGTCCATTCAGCAAGCTCTCTCTCTCTTGCTTTAGGGCTCAGGATCCCGGCGTCAAATTTTCTCCCGATATCCCTTGCTGCCTTGGCCCTATAGATGCTGAGGGTGCGCTCCCCGAACCTAGCTATCTCCCAAAAGTCCTCTGAAAAAAACACTACAATGGGCACCCGAGTTGCCCCCACTATCCTGAGCTCGTCCTTGAGATCCGTGGAGGTCTCCCGGTCGATGAACCTGAGTTTGACATCATCTCCGCAGGCATCAGCGATGACCTTCAGTAGTGGACCCTGTCGAGAACAGTCCCCACACCATATACCGCTGTAGACCAGGACGTTCAGATTTCGGCTATATCCTCGAAGGCAATTTAACTGCCTCTTACTGAGATCTGGGATCCTCGCCTCAGAGTCACGCCATCTCTTGATGTGCTCCGATTTGTTATCCGCGAGGTACGCCTCGTACTCCAAGGCCTTATTGAAGAGCTCCCGCCAGAACTCGCTCCTGATATCGAGATATGCAGGTCTATTGCCCAAATTGATCACTTCTCATTTGATCCACTTCGCTACCTTATAACCGTGCGTGGTCCCCAATGAACTAGCCTCAGACGTTGACTGTGGCGAGATACGGGAGTTTTAGAGAGAAAGGAGTTCCTCTCCCCTCTATAATATGGCGACTCTTAGAGGACACTCAGCTAGCGAAGAGACCCTACAACAGAAGTGTTCCTAGAACCCAGTTAAGACGATACACCCATACTCTACTAGAGTCCAGTTCCTCTCAACGATACCTTCATCTATCACACGATGATTACTTAGGATTAGCCTCAAACTCAACTTCTTAACAGATTAAAGCCTGGCTTGAGCCCACGAAGAGCCGCGACCAAGATCTTGACAAGGTTATCCATGTCTTTGAGATCAAAGGTCTCCACTGGACTGTGGGAATACCTCCGGGGAATACCCACCGTCGTCGTTGGAATGCCTCCCCGGGTTTGGGCCATTGCCGAGGCGTCTGTCCCCCCGAGCTGGAAGCTCGACTGATATGGGATGCCTTCGGCGTCCGCCGAATCGATGAGCCACCCTCTCACCCGTGGATGGTAGATCCAGGTGCTTTTTCTCCCCATCTCCCCAAGGTGGATGGCTGGCCCTTTTCCCACCTCATAAACAATGTCCTTCATGTTGATATCGGGCTGCCAACCGGAGGGCGCCGTGTCCACTGCCACCGCAACGTCGACATCAAGGTCGTGGAGAGCCACTGCCGCCCCCCTAAGGCCCCCCTCTTCCTCCACGGTGCCGATATAGTAGATTGTGGCTGGTACTGCCTCTTCTTTGAGGGACTTTGCGACAGCGATGAGCACTGCAAGCCCAGTTTTATCATCCACAGCTGGGCTTGTGATGAGATCGTTGGCGAGCTCTAGTGGCCTAGCGTTGAACACTATCGGGGTTCCTACTCTTACCCCTATCTCCTCGGCTTCTTCCCGGCTCCAGACGCCTATATCTATGTACATCTCCTGGATCCCAGGGACTATGTTCGTCTCGGATGGAGGGGTAACATGCCCAGGTTTGACCCCGATGACGCCAAGAACGGGCCCTTTCTCCGTGACTAAACGGACCTGCTGCCCCTGGATCGCTCGGTTAGAGGCTCCCCCCACCTTCCTAAACCTAATGAAGCCTCTTTCATTAATATTGAAGACGACAAAGCCCACCTGATCCATGTGGGCCGCTAAGGCAATTGTAGGCGCATCATCGTCCTTGCCGTGCTGGATTCCAAAGACATTCCCCCGAGAGGTCTCTAGCACCTCATCTACATACGAGGCTATTGTCTCCTTGAAGTGTCGGATCATAGGCTCCTCAAAACCATAGGGGGAGTCCACGCCGACGAGCTCCACGAAGGTCTTCTTGAGAAACTTGAGAGACATGCATTTCTTTTCCCATTATGACTTCAATAGTCTACTGGTTGTGCCCGTGGTGTCTGTTTCTAGGTCTGCAACTTCACCAAGTAGGAGAGGGTTTCCACTATCGATGTCAAAGGGATGATATGTATGGGACCAACCTCGCAACCCTATCCATATAAAAATATATATCAGG
>Ga0187827_10009618_pt1 | contig 10208 bp, 12 predicted proteins | sample ETNtaG_39_FD_167969 | JGI IMG/M metagenome (GOLD analysis project Ga0187827, IMG submission 167969) | Marine microbial and viral communities from oxygen minimum zone, Eastern Pacific Ocean - ETNP2014_SV_150_PacBio MetaG (Illumina Assembly) | ecosystem: Environmental > Aquatic > Marine > Hypoxic... | reverse complement strand
AGAAAAAACTGCTTAATACAAAATGGTTTGACGAAATTTTAATTTACAAGGGAAACGTAAAATCTTTTGGAAATGTACCCTTTTGTGCATTTGTCTCAAAAAAAAAAATATATCCTAATCAGATTAATGATTATCTAAAAAATAAAATTCCTAGTAGTCATTTACCAAAAAAATATTTTCAACTAGCAAAATTTCCTAGGCTTGGTAACAATAAAATTGACAAACAATATATAATTAATAAATATCAGTGATGGATATCAAAAAAAAATTAATTAATCATCTTAAAAAAGTTTCGAAACGGAAAATAAATCAAAATACTAATTTAATTGAAAAGGAGTTTATTGACTCATTTGGAATTATCGAATTAGTTAGCTATATAGAAAATTCTTTAAAGTTAAATTGCCCAATTTCAAAAGTTTCTACTTCTAATTTTAAAAATATTAGTTCAATAGTCCAATTTCTTAAAAAAAATAACAAAAGTATTTAAGAATTACCTTTTTTTTTCTGTAAAAATTTCTCTAAACTTATTTCGTAACCCACTGGTTTATACTCATTAATTTTTTTTGGGTCTTTTTTAACTCTTAGTGCTGTTTGACAAAAGTCTATAAATTGTTTCTTTATATTTTCTAAATTAATATAGGTATTCGCATTTTTAAAAATTAAGATAGGTTTTGTTAAAATATTATGGTGTCTCATTAATGAAGTCAAAATCCTAATATGTAAATTTCTATTTGAATTCACTTCACTTAGAATTAACGATGTCACTAATTTGTCCCCTATCAAATAATCGTCTCTTCTAAGATATCTAGTTCTTTCAATAAATTGTTGATAGTTGGTTTTGATATTTATAAAATTCGTCCCACTATAAGCTGCAATAATAAAACTATCACAATCAATAATTTCCTCATGATTTTTTTTAAAAAAATCGTCTTTATTATTAATTATACACCTATATTGTTTACTGTCTCCGTAAGATATTGGACAGACATCACATGCAATACATTTATGCACTTGATCTTTGAATACTTTAAATATTTTGAAGGAGATTTTTTTATCTTTGTAATTTTTTACTAAACTTTCAACAATTTTCGTACACTCTTGATTTCTGTTATCTTGCAAAATAAATATATGGCAATTGTGAATTTTCTTGCTTATTTCAGATTTATTATTTGTAAGATCAATTTTATTTAAAACTTCTCCTAGGTTTTTTCCAGTGCTTAGTGCAGTTTTAATACCATAATTATCATCAACTAATTTTCCTATATCTCCTGCTACTAATGTTCCTCCGTATTGTGCGGTTGTATCATGTCCATTACCAATAACTTTGCAGCCTATGTTTAGAAAATCTAATGTTTGGAAAATTAGTGTAGTTTCTTGACCTCCATTTCTTTTAGCTCCTACTGCTAAACCAGCGTACAAAATTTTTTTTGCATGGTTCATGCAGTCTTTGTCACTATTTAGAAACTCAATCATTCTTTGAGTCAAGCTTCCTCTGTCACCAAAATATACAGGTCCAGAAACAAGCAATCCGTTACATTTAAGGAATTTTTTTTTGAAAAAATTTAGTTTCTCAGAATCTTCATTTTCAAAAATGTTTGATAAGCTTAGATAATCAGTCTTGATATTTTTTTCTTGTGAGGCTTGCCATAAAGCATAAACTAAAGCTGTCTCTGAATTACTTAGACCTCTGTCACCTTTATATTTCTTTAGTTCTTTGTATTTCTCTTCAAAACTTAATTCTTTTTTATTAAGTTTTTCCATTTCAGAGAATGTTACTTTAATTTGATTTTTTACAAAAATATGTAATTCATCTAATGAATTAATTTTTTGTAAATCTTCTACAAGTTTATTTTTATAAGAAAATCTTTTATTTCTTAAACTGGCAGAAACTCCTAATATAAGCATCAATGATACTATATCTCTAATTTAACAATATGAAAATTTTTTTAAGAGCATTAATCAAAGGTTGGTTTCTCTTAACTACTTCATATTCGCCCTCTTTATGAGTTTTTAAAACTTTTTTTTCTGTTCCAGATAATGCTTCAATTTCTTCATCAAAATCTGTTTTTGTTTGAATTGGTTTACTAACATTATCATCACTTATGCCGCCCCGCTCAATTGCTAAATTGTAAAGTTTTAGCATGTTGCTTAGATCTTTTAAAATTTCTTTCTCTTCTGGAAGATCTTTAATGTAATACATTTTTCCAAACGCTCCAGAAATTAGCCAATCGTCTCTTGTTCTATCCATGCCAATGGCCATATGTTTGGTTACTGGTTTGAATCCATATTTATAAAATTCTTTTTTAACTTTATTTCTTAAAATTATTGCTCTGCTCTTCAATATTGATGCTGTCTCTTTTTTGTAAGTTTCTCTTAAATCTCGGGCATCAATATTGCCGGTGCAATGAAACTTGCAGAAAATTTACGACCCAATAAAACTATTGTAACGGTATTATGTGATACATCTGATAAATATCGAAGCAAAATGTTCAATAAGAAATTTTTAACTGACAAAGGCTTGCCATTTCCAAAATGGTTATAAGGGTTAAATTTTAAAAAATTCATTATGCAACAGGCATTCCATGAAATAATAGTAAAAACTAAAGGTCGAGGTTTTTATGATTTCACAGAGAAAACTCTAGACTGGTTAAGCAAACAAAAAATTAAAAATGGAATATTAAATATTAATATTTTGCATACTAGTGCCTCACTAGTTATCCAAGAAAATGCTGATCCTGATGTTTTGCACGACTTAAAGAATTTTTTTGATAAATTGGTTCCGATGGATGATAAGTTATACAAACATACAACGGAAGGAAAAGATGATATGCCTGCTCATATAAAATCGGCGCTTACTAACAATCAACTAATATTCAGTCTAAAAAACAAAAAACTTTTACTTGGTACTTGGCAGGGACTTTATTTATTCGAACATCGTTTAAAACAACATACAAGAATATTATCCCATCACTTGATTGGAGATTAATTACTTTATAAGACAATAAAAATGTATAGCAAATTTGGACAATTCATTAAGGGAAAGTGGCAATCTTCTGCAAATTAAGGAAACTTATGATGTTATTAATCCTGCGACAGAAGAAAGAATTTATGGTCAAACTGTTGCTTTAGATTTATAAGCTAAAGCAAAAGAAGATAAATGAGAAAAATTTATAAGAACAAAAAAAAAGGATTAGCATTCTGGATCATAGGGTTACCAGGATCGGGCAAAACTACATTCGCTTGGACTATTAAAGAAGAAATATCCAAAAAATTTGGAAAAACAGTTGTAGTTAGTGGGGATATTATAAGAAATATGTTTCATTTAAATAAGTTTACAAAAGAAGAAAGAATATTAATTGGAAAAAAGTATACTGAATTTTGTAAATTTTTAATAAATCAAAATATAAATGTTATTTTTGCAGCTATTGGTTTGTTTAAAGACATAAGAAGTTATAATAGAAAATTGCTAAAAAAGAATTATGTGGAAATATACATAAACTCAAATATAAAAAAAATTATACGAGCTAGAAAAAAAAAGATTTATACTAAATATAAAAAAAATATTTTAGCTGTAGATATTAAGCCCGAATATCCAAAATCTCCAGACATAATGATCAAAAACGATTTTAAGAAGAATAAAACACAAATAAAAAAGATACTTTTAAACAAAATTAATAAGCTAGTTTTTCCAAATTACAAAAATAAATAATTTTTATTTATTTAATAAATTTATCTTTAATTTTTATTAAATTACTAGGTCTTGATAAATTTTTTAAAGTTCCCAAGGATATTAAGACCTCCAGAAAACTTGGACCACGAGATTTTAAAAATTTTTTTAGAATTTTATCAACATTTTTATTATTAGATATTTTAAAATAGTTTTTATATCCAAGACTTTTTACTAATTTATTAAAACTAATCCCAATAGCAGTCGTTCTTTGACCCCCTACAGATTCGTGTGCATTGTTGTTCAATAATATATGTTTCAAGTTAGTTTTTCCAAAAAAAGCTAAATTTCTCAAAGCTCCAAGATGCATGAGTAAAGATCCATCTCCATCTAAACAAATTACCATTTTTCTAGTATTTAAAGAGTATCCTAAGCTTACCATACTAGAATGACCCATGCCGCCAACCATATAAAAATCATTTCCTTTTACAGATTTTTTTTCTTTTCTTATTTGAGCTAGTTCACGAGAAGTGTATCCCGTTGTAGAAATAATTTTTGCGTTATATGGTATTTTGTTAAGAAGCTTCGAGATAAAATTTTTACGTAAGATTTTAAAATTATTATTATTTTTAGGCAAATATTTTTTTTGAGCCTTTAATATATCTTTTTCAATCAGAAAGGCTACCGGTTTTTTATTGTCATAAGCTTTTCTTATTAATTTTCTAAGTTTTGAAAAACATCTTTTGTTTCTAAGAATGCAGAAGTTAATGTCTAATAATTTTAATAATTTTGGAGTAATTTTGCCTTTAACATGATGTTGTACTTCATCTTGGCTTTTTTTTGAACCTCGCCATCCAATCATTATCAATAAAGGAATTGAGTAAACTTTTTTGTGAGCAATAGAAATAAGAGGATTGATTGCATTACTTAATCCTGAATTTTGCATATAGATTAGAGGCAATCTTTTTGTCGATAAATAATAACCAATGCCAGCTGATACTGCGCCACCTTCATTAGCGGCGATTAAATGTTTTTTCTTTTTAAATTTATCTAAATAATATGTAAAAACTTTTAAACAACTATCAGGAACGCCAGAAAAAAAACTTATTTTATTTTTTTGTAAAAAATTAAATAAGTCTTCAACAAAAATCATACTTTTAAATTAAATTAATTATGTTATCTATAGATGTAATATTTTTTTCGGCTTCTTTTGATCTTTTGTGTTTAAGAATTTTTTTTGCAGTATTGTACATTGCTGGATAAGAAGCTCTAAGCAGTTGGTTTGCGTAAATAACAACTCGTATTCCATTTTTTGCTAGAACATTTTCTTTAACAATAGAATAAGTAGATGGAACAGCTATTATTGGTTTATGAAATTTACTTTTTAAAAAGGTCTTGGAAAAATCAAATATTTTATTTGGATTTTTTTCTTTGGAATGAATAAGTATAGCGTCTGCTCCTGCTTCAGAATATGCTTCAGCCCTTTTAATTGCATCTTTTTTTCCTTTTTTTAATATTAAACTTTCTATCCTTGCTACGACGAAAAAATCATCAATTTTTTTAGCTTTTTTTGCTGCATAAATTTTTTCTGAGAAGTTTTTTATGCTATCCTGCTTAACTCCTGTTTGATTCTTAAATAAGGAGTTTTTTTTCAGTCCAATTTTATCTTCAATTACTATTGATGAAACACCTAATCTTTCAAGAGTTTTAATCGTATAAGGGATATGTTCAGTTCTACCCCCATTATCAGCATCAAAAATTACTGGCTTTGTTGTTACATCTAATATCTCGTTTAATCCTAATAATCTAGTTGATAAATCAATCGATTGATTATCAGGTTTTCCTCTACTTAAAGAGTCGGTTAGACTTGATGACCACATTCCATCAAATTCTTCAAATTTTTTTGAATTAGAATAACTTAAATTTTCTATGATCAAACCTGTTAATGAATTATGACATTCTAAAAACTTTACTATATCTTTAGCTTCAATTAATCTTTTTAATTTTGACACTCTGTTTAGTGGTGTATTGCCTGCTTCTAGTGTTCTTTTTTTTATCAAAGTTGAGGATATATTTTTTGTATAAGGAATTTCTATTAATTTACCATTCCATTTTTTTAGTTGTTTAATAACTTTTGCTCTAATATTTGATAAAATTCCAGTTTTCCAATCATCTCCATGCAAAACATAATCTGGTTTAATTTTGTTTAAATTTTTTGTGTAATCAATTTCATATTGAGGAATTATTGTTTTAACAAATTTTATATTTTTTAAAACTATTTCTCTTTGTTTAAAATTTATCTGGGGAAGTTTTTTATAAGATGTAATTGCCTTGTCTGTAAGTAGACCTACAATAACATCTCCATATTTTGCAGCATTGCTAAGAATATTTATGTGGCCTCCGTGAAGTATATCAGCAGCAAATACAACATACACCTTTTTTTTGCTTTTTCGACTTTCCATAACAAATAATATAAATAAAAGTTAATCTATTAATAATGTAGAAAGTTGTATAATACTAGTTAATTTAGATTATATGAAAGAAAATTCAATGAGAATTACATTTTGTCCTGGACCCGGTGCAGTAATACCTGAATGGTCTGAAGCACAGACAGAATTTTTTGGTAGAGGAGATAATTATTATAGTAAACTTAAAAAAAAGGCTTTAACTTGGATTAAAAAAATTTCAGGACAGGATTATGTTATACCTATAGCTGGAGCAGGAACTACTGCGGCTATACTTGCTTTTAATACTTTTCTTAAAGGAAACGTTTGTGTTGTTAAAACGGGCTATTACTCTGATAGATGGTATGACTACTTAAAAAAAACAAAATTAGTTAAAAAAACAAAGTATATGACCTTAGATAATTTGATTAACCAAAAAAAAACTTTTGATTGGATAATATTTGTATATGTTGAAACAGCTTCCTGTAGAAGATTTAATATAAAAAAAGTTTATCAAATCAAAAAAAAAGTTAAGGCGAAATTAATGGTAGATGCGACAGCATCTATAGGTTTAGAAAATTGCCATAATTTAGCAGATGTAGTTTTTTTTAGCAGCTGCAAAGGATTGTTTGGCCCAACAGGGTTAGGTTTCGTGGCTCATAAAAAAAAGATAAATAAAATAAAATCTAAAGATTTTTGGTATGACTATCAGACCCATGAAGAATCTAAGTATACCCTTGCTTATAATTGTTTAGCTCCATTAGAAAAAATTTCAAGTAGACATAAAATATTCAAAGGAAGACTTATGTATGCCAGAAATTTTATGAAAAAATATAGTTTTAATTATAATAATTGCCCAAACATTGGAATTAGTCTTAAATATAAAATTAACAAAAGAAATATTAATAACAATATGTTGCTTTATCAGCCTAGAAAAAAACCTGGATATGATACAATCTTTTTTCTGGGAATGATTAAGTTTAGCAAACCTGCAATTAAAAAAGTTTTAAAAAGCAATATAATTAATAAGTTGATAGTTTAAATACTCTTGGCCCATTTTTCCAAATCAATAATTATCGGTTGTTTTCTATCAGGTCTCGCAAGAGTATGGTGAAAAAATTTTGTTCCTTCGGAAGAAGGACCTGCAAAAGTAATATTTTTATCTTCGATATTGTTTTTTGATAATGGATGTAAATTATTTGATAATTTTAGTCCAAATTTATACTTAGGATTAATGGTAACTAATTTATTATTAATCATAGAGTTAATAAGTGAGTCATTTTTGTAATTTGATTTATGAAGTTGCAATATTGAATAAAACAAAATATCTATTGGAATACTTTTTTTATTCAAATTAAGATATATTTTATTTTTTTTCTTATTAAATTTATATCTATTAAATGATAAATTTTTATCAATAATTATGCTTCCTTTTTTAATTAGATTTTTTATTTTGACTATATTTTTTAGTGAAGGCCCATCTGCTAATCTGTTGTGGATTGGAAGAATATTATTTAAAAAGAACTTGAATGATTTGAGATTGAAAGTGTTGTTATCAATTAAGTAAGTTAGTTGAGGCCTAAGATCTCTCAACGTACCATCACATGCTTTTTTGTAAGGGCTGGATAAGTTTCCCTTTTTAGCTTCATTAATATCCCAATTTAAGAATTTGATATAATTTTTTTTATAATTTTTGTAATTTGTATTAAAAAATAACGGATTACAAAACGCATCAAAAAAAGTATTTTCTTTTTTTAGGATAGAATCTAATATAATTTTCTGCGAAAACCAATTTTTATGATAAAATGATTTATTAAGTTTTTTATTAATAACAAAGTTAAATATTATTTCATTACCTATTCTTTCGAGATCTTGATTGTTAAAAAATTTATTAGAATTTATTTTTTCTTTTAATGTTAAAGTGATTGATTTAAACAAAAATGCGTAGTGTTTGTTAGAAAGATATTCCTTAAAGTATATTAGATAAAATTCTATTTTTAATAAAGGTAAAATTGTTTTCTCAACTGAAATTCTATTAGAATTATTATTTTTTATAAGAATTTTTTTTAATTTCATTAGAAGCTCATTTTTAAACAAAATAGGTTTATGTTCGTATTTTTTAGTATTTTTTTGAGTTTGATAAACTGGTCTTGCAAAAGGAAACAAACCGGATCTTGATATCGGAAAAATATTAACTTTTGAATTATTAGTGTGTGCAAAATAAAAATTAATTATATCTAAGGAAGAAACTCCAGCGCCGAATAGACATATATTTAATCTTTTTTTATATTTTTTGAAGAATTTTTTATTAGGAATAACATTTAAAAAGTCACTTATATATTTACTTCGAGTACTTGAAAATAATTTTTTTAGCCTCATATCATAGTCACCTTTCGTTTCAGATCTTCTAGTCACTCCAGTACAAATAAGAATTTTATCTGCTTCAAAATTATCCCTACTCTGAGATGTGGTTAAATAATAATTTTTTTTAATTCTTTTAATTTTTAAGACTCTGGTATTTAAAAGTTTTATTTTAATTTTAGTTTTTTTTTTATATATCTTCAATAAATCACATAATTTATTAATAAGAGCTTCACCTAATAATTTTCTTGAAGGCCAATCAGTAGGTAGTAATTTGTATTTTTTATTTTTTGTTTTTTTATAATTTGAATTTAACCATCCCATAAAATTGGGATCATATTTGCTCAATGAATGTGGAAATTTGATAAAAGGTGCTGCTCCGAGAGCTACCTGGCCAGCAATTCTGTTTAAAATTATAGATTGATGCAAATTAACGTTATGTGTATTTCCGCACCCGAACAAACCATTTTCATCACATACTACAATTTCAGAAATATTATTTTTAATTTTTTTCCTTAAGATTAATTTTAAAATGATGTCCAGCGCATTTACTGAATTAGGTCCAGAGCCGATTATGGTAACTTTTTTATTATGCATGCGTATTTATCATGATTTATTTAGCTAAACTAATCTTAAATATTTAGCCATACTAATCATAAAATTAACAGATGTGTAGAACTTATTGCCACATTAACCCAGAATTGACTTACATCAACGTTGATACGCAATGGTTAAAATATTTCTAAAACATCCTGAAAAATATAATAAATTTTTAATAAGAATTTTTAATAATTTAGATAATAAACTAAAGAATTATTCTCACTTGACTGGGATAGCTTATGATATATTTATAAGAAAAATTAATAAAAACAAAAAACTAAAAAAGAAATTTAGTAATTTATATTGATTGATGAAAAAGAAAGAAAAATTTTATTTTAAAAATCAAATTAATCTACAAAAAAAGTTTGATGGTCAGAAAGTTGCTGAAGCTCTAAAAAAATATAGAGTATATAGTAAATTGGAACCTAGGCATAAAGTTTTAATAAAAAAATCTAGATTATTTGTAATATCTTCAATTGGAAAAAAATATCCAGATTGTTCAATAAAATCTGGCCTTCCCGGATTTGTCAAAATAAATGGCAACAATTCAATTCAATGGAATGATTATGATGGAAATAGAATGTATAGAACTTTGGGAAATATAAGTTATAATAATAAGGTATCTTTGTTATTTTTGGATATCGAAGCACCAGAAAAAAAAGAAAGACCTGATTATCCAACTAAACTAAGAATTTTAGGAAAGGCAACAATTTTTACTAACAAAAAAAAAAGAATAACCATAAAAGTAAAAATTTCTTTTGTGTTTCCAAATTGTCCTAGATATTTACCAAATTATAAATTCATGTCATCATCAACATATCTTTTAAAAAAGAAAATTCCTGAATGGAAAAAGAGAAGTTATATAAAGGATATATTAGATTGATTTTTCTAATATCAATACTTACATATTAAGAATGTATAATAAATTTGGTCAATTCATCTATGGAAAGTGGCAACCTTCAGAAAAAAATGAAACATACGAGGTTATCAATCCAGCTACTGAGGAAGTAATTGGCAAAGCTCAAAAAGCAGGTAAAGATGTTAAAAAATTACCATTAAGCCTTGGTGAAGCCCGAACAAGAGCATTGACGGAGTCAATTCATTTTTAACCAGTCGGCTGCTTTTAATTTTTTAAC
>Ga0187827_10009617_pt1 | contig 10209 bp, 7 predicted proteins | sample ETNtaG_39_FD_167969 | JGI IMG/M metagenome (GOLD analysis project Ga0187827, IMG submission 167969) | Marine microbial and viral communities from oxygen minimum zone, Eastern Pacific Ocean - ETNP2014_SV_150_PacBio MetaG (Illumina Assembly) | ecosystem: Environmental > Aquatic > Marine > Hypoxic... | reverse complement strand
ATATCTTTCTTTATATACCAACAAATCCCTATCAGGATGTGGTAATTCATCCAGGTTCTCTATTCTATCAGAGAATCCATTATAGTATGTATTAAGGCCATTTTTAAAGCCTAGACCTTTTAAGTCACTTAATTTGTTATTATCAGGATAGCTATTTAAAAATTCTGTTACACTATACTCAGCTTCTCCGAAAAAAGCGAAATCAACACAGTCTATTTCCAATGCTTTCTCATTTATAATGTTTATGTGAGGGCCGCCGACAAGAACTGTCTTTTTAAGTTCTTTGGCAATCCTGGCGATCTTCAACCCTGAGTGTAAGGTAGGAGTCATTAGTGTAATGCCAACAAAATTTGGGTCTAATCGTTCTATTGTCTCTTTAATTTCCGCCCAAACCGGATGATTTTCATCGCCTATATTTTTTGCGTATTCATTCTGTGATTCTGCTCTATTCTTATTAGTATAAGCAAGAAGCCCTTCTTCAGCGTTGGTGTCAGCATCATAGACTAATGAATTAAACCCTTTTTTATTGAGAAAAGTTGCTAATCCGAGAATACCATTAGGAAGGCTGCCAAGTGTAAAACCCTTTAATCTTTCGTAAGGTGGATTAATAAAAAGAATATCCAAACTTCTTGTCATTTACTCTAGACTCCTATTAAACTAATAATGCTAGCTTAGTAATTCTACAAAACGATTACAAAATGTTTCCTGCATTTTTGAAGTAAACAATGAAACATATCTATCTTGAGCCTTTAAACTCATTTCTCTAACGAGTTCAGTATCCTGCAACAATATATCAATTTTTTCATCAAAGTCGCTTAGGTCCCATTTTGTTGATATATAAGTTTCTCCTTCTATGAAAATATCCGGCCATGTAACTAAATGATTCATTGATGGTTTAAAAAGAAGTGCTCCTGCTAAAAATATCTCAAAATCACGATAGCATAACTCTCCTGCTCCAAAAGGACTTACAGCTATCTTCGCATTTCTTAACTCTTTAATATAATGTTTATACTTAACAGGTGATGTATCCACCCCGCGATTCATCAACTTTTCTATTATCTTAATCCTCTGAAATGCAAGTGCAGCATTTGTATACTTGGTGACTCCTCGAAAACACACGGAATATTTTCGTTTAGTATCAGAAGAGCTTCTTTTAAAATGATAATTAAATTTAAGTTTTTCCTTTAGAGACCATGGCATTAACCTGAACAGATTGGACATCTTCCTGCTTGATGAATATGGGCCAAAAGCTAAATTCCATGATATAAATAATTTGTGTATATGGTCTTCATCAATTGGATCAACACGTGCAACCTCTTCCTCTGGAATATTAAAATTATTCTTATAATAATCCGTATATATCCTCGCTCCATAAAAATTATTTTTATATAGAGTTAAATCTTTTAATAACTGCTTTTTCAAATACTTATCAACAATAGGCAATACCTGAAAGTGAGTACTTCCCGTACTGGCTGTAGAGTCCAGCCAGATTAGTTTATTACACATAGATTTCATCTTTTGCAATAGTGACAAGACGTATTCCCTGTCTTCCCATAAGGTTTTAAAATATTTGCTATCAAGTAATAGCACATCACAATCATAAAGTTTATCACTTAGATTATCATAATAATTGACAGATATGTTTAATTCGGCCAGCCTCCTTTTGTTTACCAGTAAAGGATAGAAGAAAAAATAAGAAATATAGTTTGAAGTTGAAAGTATATGAACTCTCATTTGATCAACTAACATTTAGGTAACAGATCATTCCATTGATCCATTACTTTCTCTAGAGAAAACCTATCCTGAACTTTCATGGCCTCTCTTCCCAGACTAGCTCTTAATTTATCATCATTTATTAATCTTTTTATAGCTTCCTCTAAATCATCTAAATCATAGGGAGGCACTAATAAACCATTAACATTATCTTTAATCATCTCACCAGGCCCGGAATGGCAATCATAACTAATAACCGGCAACCCGCAGGCCATGGCTTCCAAAAGTGCGTTAGGGAAGCCTTCATACCGAGAAGATAAAACAAATAAATCGCACCGTGAGAAAATGGAAAATGGATTTTTTACTCTTCCAGGTATGTATACAGATTTATCAATCCCCAATCGAATTGATATTTGCTTCAATTCATCCAATAATTGGCCTGTTCCAAGAATAATTAGCTTCCAATCCTGATGAGACTTATGTATTCTTGCAAAAACCTGAAGTAAAAGATCGAACCCCTTTTGTTCTATCAACTGCCCCATTGCAACAATAAGCTTACCGGAAGGCAATTTGATCTCCGGTTCTGCCTCTATACTTTCCCTCTCAATTAAAACTGGATTTCTAATAATATGTAATGACTTATTATAATCTTTAAACCAATCTTTAATTTTCTTGGTTTGTAGAATAAGGTGATCTGCCATGGGATACAGCACTCGTCTCAACAAATACCATATCGATCTATTCTCTTTGCTGTAAACGGGATGATTTCTTTCAGAAATTATCACGGGAACTTTCAAAAAACGAGTAGCCAGCAAAACAAGAATATTTGTGGAATAAACAAAACTTATTATACAATCAGGTGTCGATTTTTTAATAGCTTTACGTATGAGATAGATACGTCTTAAGTTTTTCAGTATTCCCTCTACAAAAGTTGCCGAATCACATGCAAGATTTAATGCTATCCATTCCACTGAATCCGTAAGAAAATAAAATGGTGAGTCACTTTTTTCAAGGGTTAAAATAGTAACACGATGCCCGGCCCTGGCCCAATAGTTTGCCATATATGTTAAAACCCTTCCTGTTCCACCGCCTGGCAAAGCATGAATAACTATGATAATTTTCATACAAGGTAACATTCCCTTGAGGCTAGCCCATCTTTAACAAGAGTGTTTTCAATATTGTAAATCCCGTAACCCAAATCGGATATTGCCTTTCTTAAATAATCTAAAGAATAACCATGATTCGTGATACTGCTCCACATCCTGACAATGACAATTATGTCAATGTGATTTTCACAGAGTTAAATTTGCTACATCAAGGAGGGTTTTATATACATTTTCAATTTTTTTCTGATAATTCTCAATACAGAACTTTGAGGTTATGATATCATAACCTCCCTGGATTATTTTTAATCTTAAAGATTCATCTCTTAGTATCACGATTATTGATTGTGTAAGACTGTCAACATCACCATAATCTATAAGAAGTGAATATTTACATTTTATTCTGTGTAAATCAGCGGCTTGAATTAGAGTAGTTGTTCACAATTGTCTCACCTTTAGCAACCATCTCTAGCAGTTCTATCTCATGTTTTACTCTCTCTTCCCACGACCACAAAAAATCATTTGAAAACATTTCCATGCGTTCAGAATACATATTAATTTTTACGGGATTATCTATTAAATCAATAAGTTTATCAGTTAAATCATTTACAATATCCTGTCTATTAATTCTTATAACTACATCATCTGGCACAAGCCTTTCTGTTGATTCATCTGTATGTGTTTCTTTCTCCTTGCCAAGCATAACAATACAATTACCAGCTGCCATAGCTTCAAGTACAGTATTACTAAGATTACCCAACTTATTTAATGAAACATATATATCTGATTGCTGAAAATAATACATTATATTTTTTTGCTCTACATATTTTTCAAAAACAACCAACTCTTCAACGCCTTTAGATTTGAGCATATTCTGTAAAAAGATAATATCTCCTCCACCGCAGATCATTACTGCATGAAATTCTTTTGTGTAATTACTTAATTGAATTAATGCATCTATAAACTCCCTAGCTCCCTTGCCTTCTAACACTCTTCCCACAAAAAGAATTATAGTTTTATTTTCATTAATATTGTATTTTTCTCTTATAAACAATTTATCCTTCTTCTTGGTGGACACCTTGCTAACACCATTGATCATTATTTTATATGGAGTCTTTTTGTTCAGACACTTTGAAAACAACCTTTTAGATGGACTTCCATCTTCCGTGCATATAACTAGTGAATACGGAACTTTCAAGCTCAAAAATACTAATGGAGAAAACAAAACATATTTTGATTCCATTAAATATCTAAAATTGGCAATACCTAGAAAACGCACGACAGTCTTAACTCCGATAAGCGAAAATATTGCAGCAAGTACTATATTAGCACGGTCAAAATATGCCAAATCATAGTGCCTTATCCGAAACAGCTTTAAAACTAAAAAAAACTGTATAATATCATTGTATATTTGTTTTAATTTGCTACTTTTAACCCTTAGGGAATAATATGGCAATACAGAAATTTTGACAAATGGTAATTCATCAAAACAATATTGTTTTATTCTTTTTATATTTATCCCTTCCGTTCCTGTCTTACACAGAAAAAGAACATCTAGCGGTAGTTTTCTGTTGTTAAACCCCTCTATCATCTTACATATTGCAGGAACGCCATAAGGGTTCCATTCTGAATTCTCAATTACCCCTTTAAGGCCAGAAAACAATCTTGTAATAAGGACATTTCTCATTTAAACATCATTTCTACTATTTCAGAAATAGAATATTTTTACTTTTATCACGCCAAGTATATATTTCCCTGCAAGTACCGATTTTTACACCCTTACTAATTAAAGACGTTAAAATTCTTTCATACATCTCCAATCGACTTTTAGTATTTATCAAGAAAAATGAGTAATGTATCAGCACCGACAACACACCTCCATAATTTAAAGAATTGCTTATAAAGTCTAGTAATTCTTTTTCTACACTCTCGTCCTTTAACCATAAATATTTCCTATCAACCAATGTAGTATCCATAATATTTAAAGGAATGGCTAACACCTTAAAAGGTTTTTTCTTTATAGGATCGAATATATAATGAGGATAGCTAAATCCGGTGCGATACCCCATATCCTCAGGAAAAAGCAATGAATTATCATAATTATATGCGTTCATCTCTACTTGTGAAAATAAGCTATTTATATCAAACCGAAGCGTATGGACACGCTCACCACAAATACTACTATCTAAATGCTTTATCATTGCTTTCTCTTGTTTGACGTTTTGATTCATTATGCTCATACCAGACAAATGATGGGCAAGCTCAAAATTAGTTCCATAATAGGTTTTGATTAAGGAGTCTACAAAATATTTGTATTTTGCAGGATATTCCGTTAGAAGAAAGATGGTAGAGAAAACACCTAGCTTCTCCTCTATATCATAAACTTTCTTATAAATTCTCGTTCTAGACCATAAATACCTTACAGCTGACAGAAAGTTCGAAAAATTTTTTACAATAACATGCCTGTTATTAACAACAAGCTTTATGTATTTTTTTAAAGATATGTCAATCCAACAAATATCGTGAGACAATGACACATAAGAAACCGCCTCTCCAGGCATTTCCTTATGCTCTAATTCAGTACCCCACAGCTTATTTATGTAATCACCAAGTATCCTTAGGTATTCATTAACAATAGGTTTGCGAATGATATTTAATTTATATTGTATAGTACTTTTTAAAGGAACTCTGCCTTTCTTATCACGATTGCCGATTGAATACTCTTGCCAACAGGAAAGAAAGAAAAATGATGCAGCTATAATATCAAAAGGAAGAAGATTTCTATTTGATTTTAGAATTTCATTATTTTTTAATGGAAATATACATGGTATTTTTTCAATATATGACAGGTCATTTAAGTCATACGGTTTAAAGTGAGAAAAAAACTCAATACTGCTGTTTTCTAAAATTACAAATAAATCCTTTTCTAAATTTGGATCATGTAAATAGGGAGAACTTTCCATACAATAAACTATTCTATTATTTTCGTTATTGCAATTCTCGAACTTGTCGGTAACTACAAAATCTTCGTTGTAAGGAGAAAAAATATTTTCCACTGTATATCTTGCTTGTTTAGCAAAGCTTTCTGGTATATCTAATAAAATTGAGATAGTCATTTATAATATTTTTTAATTAATGAACCCCGGCTGAACCAACACGATATGCTGGCTGATTATTCTGTTAAATAACAAAGCAATTCAGTGACTATGTATATAGGGATTATAATCCTTTAAGTACTTTACTTTATTTAACAAATGCGCAGGTACCATATTTATGAAATCTTCATATTCCTTTATGTCCTTACTGGTTACCATCGTCTGCTGGTAGCCTTGTTGTATATTTGTATTTCTTGGTGCTAAATCAATGATGTCGCGGTAAGCAATACCAAAATAATTAAACATTTTTATTATTTCTTCCTTTTCGTTTAAGCCTTCTGTCTTTATCTCAAAGACTTTATCAACCTTATGCTGTTCAAGAAACCTGAAATAGCGTAATTCAATCTCAAACCAACTCCATAAATACAATTGAAACTCAGACAATCTCTCTTCATTCATCTGTAAACAGTTCTGTTTATAATGAGGAGGAACATTATCCTGGTAAAACCTTTTTCTACGATTGGCAAAACTTCTGGCATTGAGTAATGGATCTCTGGTTAATTTTATTATTGCAAGGTGAGGTACATTAAGGTAAATATGGTCACATTGAGTTCTCATAAAGAATTTACTAACCTCTATATACGTCTCAAAACAATATTTCTTTCGCAATCTGTCAATACGTTTTATTTTTTTTTTTGCAATCATGCTTAACTTTTTGTGATTTCCATTTTCTAACCACTCTTTAGCTTTGCCTCTTCCAAGTAATTCATGGGAGACGATCCATTTCCTTTGAATTTTCTGGGCAATTGAACCCAACTTGCCTTTTCTTCTGAAAATCAAATCTGGAGGCTCAAATTCAGCAAAACATCCAATGCCATATTTATTAAAGATGTATGTTAAGCTGCTTTGGCCTGATCTGCCTACAACAGCTGTAAAAATGAGTTTCATATAGTTTTATTATTGATTTAGGTTTAGCAATTAATGAATTAACATATAAATGACACGTCTAATGATATCAATATTTTAGCAAAAAACGTATAAATGCTAACAAATTTTATTCCCTTGACTTACAAAGAATATTTCATGGAACCTTGACAGGTTGTACAAACGAAAATATAGTCTAGGAAAAGTCCTTTTTAATAATTCAATACTTTCATCGGGAATTTCCCCTAAAACCTCTTGAAGGTATCCACATTGTCTTATCGCCTTAGAACTTTGCAACCCAAACTCACCTGCAAGCCAATGTTTTATGGGCTGTGGCCAGCCCATTTTATCCTTCCGCCAAACAATATCATCAGGCAATTTATCCTTAAAAGCCATACGCGCCAAATACTTCGTCCAGCCATTTTTCATTTTATATGTTGATGGCACTTCATTCAGAAATGATATTAAACGATAATCCATAAAAGGCTGGCGTGATTCAACACTATAAAACATAGAGTAAAAATCAACCTTTCTCAATCGATCCTTTAAATTAACTAATGTGTCATGATGTAGCTCTTGATTAATTGACCTATAAGTAATCTTGTTTCTATTATGATTTACTCTTCGACAACTATCATTAGAATTTTTGAATAATTCTTCATAGAATATTCCTGATTTTCTTATCTTTCCGATTCTAAAAATATACCTTATTTTATTTTTGGTTGTAATTGGAGCATTAAATAACGAAAACAGAAAATCTATGTCAATTATTGGTTGAGTCGCAAAATAATTTTTCCAATATCTTGGGTAACCTGCCACAGTCTCATCAGCTCCCTGGCCATCCAGGTTTACCTTAATATTATTTCTTTTACATATTTCAAAAGTATTTAAACCCGAGAATGGCAGGTAATCATAACAATTCTCATAATACCACAAGCCGTCATCATTCTTTTTAGATATCCCGTCAATGTCAGGTTCGCTTCTATAGTTTATGATGTTCAATTTATTTACCATATGATTGATAAATTCCGATTCATCACAATAACTGTAGTCCTTATCATTATAAACGTTTGAAACGGTCATCAAATCATCGGAATTTTTACCTTGATCTTGTAAAATATGATAAGCAAGGTAGGTTATTGAGGAGCTGTCCAGGCCTCCTGATAGCGCACATGATACCTTTACATCCGCATAAAGCCTTATCTTTACCGCATCGCGCAGCAAATCAAGGTATTCTTCTGTATACTCCTTCAACCTCTTCGTGGAAAAAGAGTTCTCTTTAGAGGGATGATCAAGCTCCCAATATTTATCAAAAACAAGGCTTTCTGACTTACTTCTTAACGAATAAGTAGCGCTGCAGCCAGTGGGAAAACGATAGACATTATTAAAAAGGGTCTCTTTGTGTGCTTCAGATGGCCCATCAACAAAATATGAATGAATCTCCTGTAGATTAGGTGTTAATTCATGTATAGAAATAATGCTTTTAATTTCTGAGCATACAACAAGAAAATCCTCATCAAGCATGTAATACAGAGGCTTCACACCAAACCTATCTCTTGATATCCAGAGTCTTTTCTCATAATTATCCCATATTACAAATGCCCACATACCATTGAATTTACTTTGACAGCCCTTTCCCCATGCCATATATGATTTCAACACAACCTCAGTATCACAATTACTGAAGAACGAGTAGCCTATTTTTTTTAACTCTTCTCTGATCTCTTTAAAATTATAGACTTCACCATTGTATGATATCCAGTATCTCCCAGTCTCATCACACATAGGTTGATGGCCAGATGCGTTGAGGTCTATTATAGACAATCTTCTATGTGCAAGCCCAACAGAAAAGCGTTCACCAGGATATTGACACTTATTTTTTGGAGCAAACTTTAAATTAGAGTCTATTACCTCCTTTGGCGTATCATCTCCATAGAAAATCCTGTAATTACTTGATTCAACATCAAAAAGTGCATACCCCTCATCGTCAGGACCTCGATGTTTTATCATTCTCGCCATTTCATCCAGTCTGAAGAGATTATGCTCATGATTCTTGAAACTTACTATTGCTATGATTCCACACATATATTGTAACCGTTCACAGGTTCAGAGTTCAGAGTTAAGAGGTTAAGGAATAAGAATAGAATGGCTTGAGAACATTGATTCATAACCTTCAACTTTCAGCTTTGGGCTTGAGGGGGAAAATATAGGATATCAATACTATCAGGTAAACTAATATAAGTCAGCAATCCATTTACTTGTTTTCAAGTATGATATTTGTATTTATATCCGATATACTTTTTCAAACATCAATTATATTTCAGTGTCTAAATTCCAGAACAATATCATTCCATAAACTCGCTACCCCGGCTAAAAAGTATTACAATAAAGCTGTCAACATATTCTTTAAAAATCGCTCCAGGAAGATTTGCATCAGTGCCATCTTCATAAACTTGGGTACAAAGACTATATGGTATTTACAATAATACCTTGAATGAGACAAACTATTAAACTTTTGCATTTATTCCTCCTTTCTGGTTTGTTCTAACCGTCAAGCCAGTAGGAGGAATATCATACTAAATAATTAAAGGTAAAGCCTTTGTTAGTCTCACTGGTAAAACCAGTGGCTTACCTATCAATGAGTTAGAGGAAATGTGCATAAGTCAGTACGTTTACTTATACTTAATGGCTTGTTACAGGCCGGTTCATCGGATGATAAGCAATTTCCGGAAAGAGAAGCTAGTGCCACTAACAAGTGTCAACGATCTTGTGGAACTTACCAGCTATCGCATTATTCAACGATATTGCCTGTGTAGGGCAGAAGTGTACGCTATAATCATAGACCGCATTAGTTTGGAAAAATAGTTATACCAATTTGAGCGTTCATCATTTGCCCCTGGCTATTTTTCCATTGATTTTTATAGTACCTGGGTCATATAGATACAAAATGGGTTCCAATCGCCGTTTTTTTTCCCAGCTATTTCTGGAGAATTTTAGAACTTCCGAAGTCCATAATGCTCCTTGCCAGCATGGTTATCAATAATAATTTGGTTCATAATAAATCTTATCGTGGGGATTTGAAAAATATATTTCGCACAGATCAAGATACTCAGATAAAGGGACTACAAAAAAAGCCTCTCCATAAACTTTCGATTTTCCGGGAATATAACGACAGTTAGCTGCATTCATACCCCTAATATAATGGGCCCAATTTCGGTTTCCACTCACACTTTGAAAAATACGCATCAACTGCTCCTTTTTATCTATTTGTTCCGTGATATCCACAACCACATTGGGTAAAAGAGTAGAATAAATTTGATAGGCCCATATTTCAGAAGAGATATTTACGTTTTTCAAACTTTGAAATAGAACTT
>Ga0187827_10009616_pt1 | contig 10210 bp, 7 predicted proteins | sample ETNtaG_39_FD_167969 | JGI IMG/M metagenome (GOLD analysis project Ga0187827, IMG submission 167969) | Marine microbial and viral communities from oxygen minimum zone, Eastern Pacific Ocean - ETNP2014_SV_150_PacBio MetaG (Illumina Assembly) | ecosystem: Environmental > Aquatic > Marine > Hypoxic... | reverse complement strand
CTACACCGCGGCCGTTTGATCGTGGTGAACCCCAATCACGGATTCTCGATTACGTGCGTTCAGAGTGGCTGGATGTATCCGGAAAAGCCAACCTCGCACCCGGAACCCTCTTTCATTATCTAGATACGAAAAAGATGTAAGGCCGGTGATTTACCTCTCAGAAAACATAGCTAATATTATTGACGAGTCAATTACCCGGTTATACGGAATGGGCTTGCTTGGCATCGAGAAGGCGCCAGTAGCCAGCTACACTTGTGTAGCTCGCAATCCAACACGAAACCGACCCTTCGGGCGGCGTGCATTCCCCACCTTTGCTGAGTCCAAGGAATCTGAACGTGGCTGAGACACAAACTGCGATCCTGCAGCTGGACCAGCCTCCAAAGTTGTCTGAGTGCGTTGCCTGTGTCCAACGCTTTCAAGAACGCATTCTTCAGATCGTGGGTGTACACACGCTTCAAATTCAGGGCGGATTGTTGAAGCTCAAGTACAACACCGAGGTTATCCATCGCGTGGGTTTAGAACGAGATGTGCAGCGTGTCGCCGAGGAAATCGAGAAGGCGTATGAGCACGCTAAGTTTGAGCTGCAAGGGATGGACTGTGATAACTGTGCTGCCACTATTAGTGCCCGATTGCGGAGGCTTCCCGGCGTGAGTATGGCCGAAGCCAGCTTTATCACTAGCCACCTTCATATCGAGTTTGAAAATGGTCATGCCAACGGGAACGACGTGATTAACGCCGTTCGGGATCTCGGATTCCAAGCGGTTGCGGCTGGGTCTGAGAGGGAATTTCAGCCTCGTCCAGATGGCTGGCGGACCTTCCTGCTTTATGACCGCCAGTCCCGCTTATCACTTGTAGCTCTCACCCTCCTGTTGGTGGGCTGGATGTTGAGCTTCACCTTGGTCCCAGAATGGTCGTGGCGGGCAATCATCGCGGTTGCAATCGTCGTCGGTGGGTTTCAGATCGCAAATAATGGTGTGCGAGCCGTGTTACTAGCTCGACGAATAGACATGCACGTCTTGATGACCATTGCCATTATCGGTGCGATAGCAATCGACCAATGGGTAGAAGGAGCCTTAGTTGTTGTACTGTTCTCGCTCGGCCAAAGCGTGGAAGGCTTCACCGTTAATCGGGCGCGTGGATCGATTCGTGACTCGCTGCAGACGGCACCTACCTATGCGCGCATCATTCATAACGATCATCAGCATTTGCGGTTGGCCATTGAAGTCGAGGTCGGTGACAGGATCGCAATTCGCTCGGGCGAACGTGTCAGCGCCGATGGACGAATCGAGCGAGGATTGTCGATGCTTAATGAAGCAGCAATAACAGGCGAATCGCTGCCGGTATCCAAAGGGCCGGGCGACCGAGTGTTCGCGGGCAGCGTGAATGAATCTGACTATCTGGAGATTGTGGCTGATCGACCCGGATCTGACAGTATGATCGCGCGCATCACCAAAATGATGCTGGACGCGCAGGTTCGCCGTGCGCCCATCCAACGTATGGTGGATCGATTCGCGGCCGTGTACACACCGTTGATCATGGTGGGTGCAATCTTGATGGCAACGATTCCGCCGTTGGTGGTACAGGAACCGTTTCAAGATTGGTTTCTTCGAGCGCTTGTGCTGCTCGTGATCGCCTGTCCTTGTGCACTTGTGATTTCGACACCAGTCGCTGTAGCTTCCGCGCTAGCGACCGCTGTCCGTCACGGCGTCGTTATCAAGGGCGGCGCTTTTCTAGAAATACTAGGCAATTTGAGAACGATCGCCTTCGATAAGACCGGTACCGTCACCATGGGTGTTCCTTCAGTACAGAATGTCACTGCATTTGATAATGCTAATTCTGAGGAGGTCATCTATTTAGCAAGGGTGCTTGAAGAGCACTCAGAACACGCGCTGGCGCGCGCCGTGAGGCTGGAGGCAGAGGCGCGTGGGCTATCTACTGATTTGGCCGTGGCAAATAACGTGGTGGCTGAGCCCGGGCGTGGGATTTATGGCAATGTCGATGGTCACCACGTGGCTCTGGGGAGCGCTAACTTTCTGGCCGAGCTCGGAATCGATTTGGTAGCGGCCACGGAGGAGCTTGAGCGCCTGGCTACGCTTGGCGCAACGGCGATTGTCGTTGCACGCAAGAATAGCGTTCTCGGTGTAATCGGCGTTACCGACCAGGTGCGCAACGAGGCTGCGCCAACAATATCGTCACTCAGGAATCTTGGTATCAACAGGTGTGTGATGTTGACCGGCGACCGGGCTACCACTTCAGCTGTGGTGGCACACGACATCGACTTCGCCGAGGTACACGCCGAACTCCTGCCAGATCACAAAGTCAATAGCATTGACGATTTCAAGAATGATGGCGGTCTTGTGGCGATGGTCGGCGATGGTATCAACGATACGCCCGCATTAGCAGCCGCGGACGTTGGTATTGCCATGGGTGCGGGAGGTACAGATAGTGCGCTTGAGATCGCCGATGTCGTCCTCCTGGACGACGACTTGGAACGACTGCCTGAGTGTGTGATCTTAAGTCGGCGCACGGTACGTACGATCCAAGTCAACATTGCGTTCGCAATCGCCATCAAAATCGTGCTTGTCGGGCTCACGATAGTAGGACTAAGCACCTTGTGGATGGCGGTACTAGCGGATGTTGGTGCCTCGTTGATCGTGACGGTTAATGGACTACGACTACTGCGGCATTCGTGGCCTTTGCAGAGCACCAGTAGTCCGAGGTAGCCAGGGCAACGCGGCTAATGTATCTACGCGACCAGCACCTATGACGATGTTGATGACTAGAGTGGCTATTGACCCACTCACCCAAATCAAAGTGGCCCTGGCTTCGTTCTTAATCTTTAGGGCATAGTGGAGCCGGTAATTTCGAATGCAAGCGTATTCGATACGGCAAGTCTCCGCATAAACCTATTGAGACTTGAAAGTAAGGCCTCGTGCGAGTCCGGCCAGCATAGTGATGAATAACAGAACCGCTGCTGCATTGAGTAAAGACCCCCACTGTTGGAGGCTCGACTGTCCAAGTAAATCACCAATAAATCGAATGCCCAGAGAGATATGCATCGACATCATTGGCAGATAGAGCATGCGATGAAAGACGGCCTTTGTACTCACTATTGCAGGGATAATCATCGGGGCATGCGCAAAGATCATTACCAGGACAAAACCGATAAAGAATGAATGCACCGTTCCGTCATAGATGGGTCCTTGGATCAAGGGGCCGTGATACAGCCAACTCAAACCCGAGACCATCATCCAAGCATATGCCGAGGTTAGTGTTAGGGCCATGTAGCGGGATAACCCAACCTTGTCTCGTAAACGCCGACCGACGTCATAACGTATTAGCCAACCGGCTAGCAGGATGAGCCCAGCACCGACAACCCTGGGGCCAAACTCATTTCCAGCCACACTTAGAAATGCGCCCAACGGAGGGAGTACTGCAAATAACCGAAATAACGCTTGCGCCTGTGGACCTGGCCGACTGAACCTTGAAAGTTCCAGCCTCTCTCCACAAATTGTCAACGATAGGAATCCAACCCAGAAGAGTGTCACAACATGATCTGAGAAATTGAGAGCCCAAAATAGATTTCCAGCAAGCCACATCAATGACCCAGCGATCACAACCAAAGCATGGTTGTTCAATCTATCTCGACCTAATGGTCCAATCAGATTAACGCCTGTCATTATGATTGCTGCTCCGATCATCATGATTGATGTAATTGAGAGGGATATTCCAAGTACTAAGCTCAGCACCGCTGTTGCACTCAATATCGGTCCGACAAACGCCATTTTCTTTCCAAAAGTCGCAGCACGCTCAAGACCGATAACAGTCCCTAAGAAGCCCGGGACAAGCAGGAGTCCATGATTTTGCACCCAACTTTCATGTAGTACCGGCCATTCCCACCCGATCCGTACTAACCCGGACCATCCACCGACGAGAACAGCAAGAATGATTGGAATGATCAGCAATCTTCGAATCATTAGTTCAATGATCCGCCTGCATCACACCTTCTCGTGGGCAAACAGGTCATTGGTCCAGACGGTTGCTCAAGACCGGAGGAGTACCAGGTCATACCATCCTTTTCACCGTCGCGCTCTTCGGCCGCTCCGTTCAAGGCGGGGAAAGCCATCGGAACGGTATCACCGCGTTCGAATGTGACATGATTCGCTAGTCACCAGCGTTCCAGATTCCATCACCGGTGACGTCTTACTCGCCGGAGTCTCTTGATCACAGGGTGGTGAAGCCCAAGGCCCCCAGTTTTTCCACTGGAGTCCGAGTCTGAAGATCGGGGTCGGACAGGATATGCAGGATTACACCTCACCTCGGTAATAACTTAGCGTCTAATTGTCGCTTAGCCCTAGTCTCATCATCCTCTCTTCCCTTCACGCCCCATACTCGACACCGCTCTTTCTGAGATAGAAGAACCACAGGATGACGAGGGAAATCGCGTAGTAGACCACAAATATGTATAGTCCTCGATCCGGCGCACCTGTACTCTCGATAGCTCCCTTGAACACCATGGGTATGATGAATGCACCATAGGCCCCTACCGCAGAGGTCCAACTGTGTATGGTAGCGATCGGTATTAGCAGCCCTCCATTTTTCCAGGCTTTCAGGTCTCTTCTTCTAAACTCTTATCTTCACCGCCGGGACTCCCTCTAGCACCAGAATACAGCCAGTAGCCGAGCGCTACGAACAGGCTACCTGCAAGTAGATTGCCGAGCGTTACCCAGAGCAAATTGTGGCCCATACCCAAGAGACTGACGGATTCGGGATGTTTGCCGAGAAGGGCAATAGTGAACAGTGTCATATTGGCAACGGAATGTTCAAATCCGCTGGCGATGAAGGCGAACAGGCACCAGAAGATGACAATGCATTTCGCCGCGTCGTTTGTCGTCCGCCCAGACATCCACAAGGCAAGGCAAACGAGCCAGTTGCAAAGTATGCCGCGCGCGAAGAGCTCGATAGCGGGTGCGTTCATCTTGCTGCCCGCAACATGGTTTATAAAGGAGTCGCTGACGTCAACTATTCCCGAGGCACCGCCCAGCACGAACAGGCCCCCAACAAAAGCGGACCCCGCAAGGTTGCCAATCCAGACAATGAGCCAAACCATCACAAGATTTGCACTGCTTGTCGTCTTCCGAAGCCAGCCGAACATCATGTACATGGTGTGTCCGGTGAACAACTCGGACCCGGCAAAAACCACCAGCGTCAGGGCGATTCCAAATGATGCCCCCATAATCAGTTTCTTGATCTGGGGATCTGCGGCGCTGCCGAGAATGAAGATGAGGATTATTCCAAAGCCGATATACGCTCCCGCCATCATGGCTCCGACGAAAAAACCGGCGGGATTGCGCTTGAGCGCTTTCACCTTGCCGTCGGCAAAACTAGCAAAATGGTCGATCGATTCGTGGTACATCAGCCTTGGTTCCTAGCGGCCCCGGTCCATGGGAGGCGGGGGGTCGAGGCCCACCCCTCCGGTCCGGCGATCTTAGTCCTCCAAACGTATGCGGATAGCGTCTCCGAGTATCATGGAAAGCCAGTGCCTTAGACAATGGCGGGCGGGTCCGTTCAAGTGCGTCTCAAGAAGTGGGTTGAGACGCAGCCGCTGCTTTTTCAGCTGCTCTATATGGCTGTGGTCTTAACGCAAGAACAAGAGCTAAAGCGATCGCACCAGTCCATATCAACCACCCATACGTATATTCCCCGGTGGCCCCCTGAACTGTACTCATTACAATCGTCATGACAGCACCAGTCAGTGCCCCTGCTGTCTTGGCCAATCCGGTCACTGCGCCCACTTCTTTAAAATAGAGCGGTATTATCTTTACCACAAGAGATGCCCCAATGCCGTAGAAGATGGCAATTACATAAAGAAGGGACATCTGCCAGGGGAAAGGTAACTGCGCGGATAAGGCTGTTACCAATACACCCTCAGCACCCAAGCAATAGATAAGCAACTTTCTGGGATTGTATCTGTCTCCGAGCCAGCCGCTAATGGGCCTAGCACCCGCCACCAGAAGGACAAAGACCGGCACAAAAAGCATAATCGCCTTTTGTTTTTCTATGTCATATTGATCGACGAGATATGTAGGGAGGAAGGCGGCACTGAACATAAGTGCGCCAAACGTTGCCCCATACAGGTAAGCAAGAATCCAAGGAAGGACACTGGATTTGTAAACGGAAGCTATGCCTGCGAAAGTGACCTTTCTATCTCGACTGGGCGGTTCAGAGGTCATTGTCCAGTACACAAATGCCAAAATCAGGCTCAAGACAGCGTATATCGGGAAAATAAGACGCCAGCCCGCAAAGGGACCCAACGAAAATTTCGGGGGTAAATCAGAACCGGGAGCACCGCCAAGAACATTGGCGAGCAAAAAAGGCACTAATATCATGCCCACTGCTACTCCTGCATTGCCAAGAGCATACAACCCGAGCGCTGCTCCCTGTCTTTCCTTCGGGTACCAAGCGGCAACATGGGTATTGCCAATGATGAAACTTGCACCGCCTAAGCCCATGAAAATACCGACAAGGAGAAACATGAAGTAACTGTCGGCGAACATGTATCCAATCATTGGAAAGGGAAGAAAAAGAAGAAGCAACGTGAAGATCCTCCTCCCTCCCCACATGTCCGATGCTATCCCCAGAAGCAGGCTGGTGACGGCCGCAAAAAGCGGGGACATGGCAGCCACAAGCAAGACAGCGCTTGTAGAAAAACCATACCAATCCTTTAAGTAAGGAGCGAGAGCGGAGTTTATGGCCCATACACTAAAACCAAAAGTGAATGTAATAAGACCAATCCACAAAACCTTTGGATTACCGGTCGGCTTCCAGGAAGTCTCGTCTTTCTTCAAGTCGGTCATGTCATTCCTCTGTTAGATGCCGTTCGTTTCATTCTGGTAATTTTCTTCGACTCATCGGACGGGGCTCACTGCACACTGTTCCTAGCACGCCTTCGCGCGTCACCGGTCATTCAACGTAGATGGTCACCGTCCATGATCTAGCTGAGGCAGATGAAGACCACACCGTGTGCCGACCGGGAATGGCCGTTTCGACATGACTCTCCGCCAGACCGGCATCCCCGCGGCTATAAGCCCACGCATGCCGCCAGTTCCATGCAACCATCTGGTGGGATAGAGCAGCGCGATCGCTGGAAAACCCCTCCTGGCGCCAAGTGGCGAGAGCGGTTTTCACTTCTTTAGTCCCACGTAGCTTCTCATGGATATGTGAGGCCGGGTAATGTACGCAAAGGGGAAACTGAAGACGTGCACCAGCTTGGTAAAGGGGAAGTACGCCATGAAGATGAAGTTGATGATCATGTGGAGCTTGATCATCAAGGGTGCTCCGACGACCAATCCGGCATCTGGCTGCAGAGTGAAGAGGCCCTTTAGCCACGGGCCAACCGCGTAGGACACTCCAAAGGCCACCTGTATGACCGAGTGGTACAGGCCAAGCGCTGCTATGACAATCAAGAAGAGAAGGACGACATAGTCCTCTCGGGTACTCATCGCCCGCAACTGTGGTGCCATGAGTCTGCGCACGAGCGCCCAGGAGACTCCGTACAGAAAGATCAGTCCCCCAAACATGCCGGCCCAACGGAAGACATCTACCCACTGGTTCCACCCGGCGGCACCGCCGATGAATCCCACCACGTGGGTAACAACTACGATGATGAGACCCCAGTGAAGGCAGAGGGCTGCGGGTCCTATGGAGGCGCGGCCGAAAAAGCCCGAGGAGCGGGTGGTCCACAGAAAGTCGCCCCGGGCGCTCCAGGACATCTTCCCCCTGGCCTGCGTCATGGCGCCACTAAAGGCCCTGTACACCGACCCTCCAATGAACAGAAGCACAGCGATATACGGCAGTGCGATGAAGAAGAAGTCATCAACCATGACTTGCTACCTTCCTTCCAGCTTCCACGTCGATCCTCAACACCCGCTCCAGGGCTTCAAGCAGATACAGGTACGGGGTGTTCAGCTCCTCCAACCTGGAACGCATGGGCGGCAAGTGGGGGAGGATGTACTCCTCGATGAGTTTCTCCCTTATCGGGTCCTCCGATTCGGCCGACAAGGCAAGGAACTCCACCATCAGTGGCAGGTAGTCCGACAACTCTCCTTTGTTAGGTGTCAGTCCCAGGTGCCGGTAGATGGCGAGCAGTTCGAGCATGTAGCCATTTCGGTCGGACATGCCCGCTCCCGGGCAGGTCTGGGGTTCGTCAAAGGAGTGGCTCCCCAGATAAAGGGGGCACCGGGGCTCAAGCTCGAAGAGCTCAACGTAGTCCTCTTCGAGGATGGGGTCCTCCAGGAACCGGGAGAGCAGGGCAGCCCCCTCCTCGTCCATAAGCTCCCACCGAGAGAACTTCTCTCTCGCAGCCCTACTAACCTCTTCCCTATCGATATCTTGAGGGCTGCACCACAGCTCCGCCAGGGCAGCATAGAGGTCCGGGAGCACTTGAATCCTGTCACTCATACTTCTTCTCCGGGGTATGGTGCGACTCGTAGGAGCTCTTTTTTCTCTTCATGGGGCCCCAGGGACCCATAGCCGAAAACCCGGCAAATCCCCGCTCCGTGTAGGGGCTGATATCAGCCGCCTCCCGCTTGGTGGTGGGCACCACGAACCGCTCGTTGTAAAAGGCGAGGGAGAGATCCCGCGTAATCCCTTTGGCGTCTTCTTCGGTCAGGCCCACCTTGTCTAGTACCTCAAGATTAGGCTTCTTGTCCACCCTTATACTCCTCTCGTAGTGCCTCACCGCCAACTGCCTCCTGAGGGATACCTTCACCACCTCCTCGTTTCCCGCTCCAAACAGGCTGGCCAGATATTTCAGGGGGACCCTGAACTTGTCCAACTCGTCCAGGTCGATAAGGGGCCCGTTGGGCTTGGCCATATCGAAGATATCGGCAGCCCCAGGAGAGGACTCCCCCGCGCTGGTCATGATTGGGGCGAGCGGCGGTATGTAGAACAGCATGGGCAGCGTCCGGAACTCCGGGTGGAGGGGCAACGCCAGCTCCCACTTCTTGACCAACCTGTACACGGGTGAGCGCTGGGCTGCGTCGATCCAGTCATCGCTGATCCCGCTGTCCCTAGCCTGGGCCATCACTTCCTGATCAAAGGGGTCTAGGATAAGGTTCCTCTGGGTATGTACTAGGTTCCGGTCCTCTGCCAATATCGTCTCTTGGACACGATCCATGTCGTAAAAGACTGGGCCGAAGGAGCGGATCTTTCCCACACAGGAGTGGAAACAGGCGGGGGGCTTGCCGCCCTCTACCCTGGGATAGCAGAGGATACATTTCTCCATCTTTCCCGATGTCCAGTTGTAGTAAGGCTTCTTGTAGGGACAGGCCGAGACGCAGTATCGCCAGCTGCGACACCGGGTCTGGTCTATCAGGACGATCCCGTCTTCCTCCCTTTTGTAGGCGGCCCCGGACGGGCAGGCGGCCACGCAGGCGGGATTGATGCAGTGGTTGCAAATGCGGGGTAGGTAGAAGTAGAAGACGTCTCTGAATTTCAAGTACGCCTCGTGTTCCTCCCTGCTTATCTCCCTGAAGTTCGTATCGTGTTTCCCGGTGATGTGGGCTCCTCCGGCGTTGTCCTCCCAGTTGACGCCCCAGGTCAGAGCGATATCCTCCTCTCCTGTAACCATGGACTTCGGCCGGGCTACGGGTTGCTGGGTGAGTTGCTCCGTCGTATGCAGGTCATCGTAGGTGAAGGTGGACACATCCTCGCCGTAGTAATCGGACATCTCTGGCGTATGGGGATTGAAGAACAGGTTGCTTAGGACTGGGAGCTTTTCGCCATAGGCAAGCTCTACATCTCCCTGGGGACCGCCATCTTTGACCGAAGCGGGTTTCGCCCCTTTCCTTACCCATCCCCCCTTCCAGAGCTCCTGGTCCTCCCATCTCTTGGGATAACCGATCCCCGGCTTGGTCTCCACATTGTTCCACCACATGTATTCGGCGCCTTCGCGGTTGGTCCAGATGTTCTTGCAGGCCACCGTACAGGTACTGCAACCGATGCACTTCTCCAGGTTGAATGTCATGCTGTATGTTGCCTTCACCCGCATAGCTGAATCCTTTCTGCGCCTACGGCAGCGCGTCTAGTTCCTCTTCCTGGTAGATGGCCTTCTTCTTCCCAGCGGCCAAGGGCATCTTGCGGATGAGTACCCCGTGATCCCTCTCCGAAGGGCTCGTGCCCCAGTAGTTGATGTAGTAGCTGAACTGGG
>Ga0187827_10009615_pt1 | contig 10212 bp, 21 predicted proteins | sample ETNtaG_39_FD_167969 | JGI IMG/M metagenome (GOLD analysis project Ga0187827, IMG submission 167969) | Marine microbial and viral communities from oxygen minimum zone, Eastern Pacific Ocean - ETNP2014_SV_150_PacBio MetaG (Illumina Assembly) | ecosystem: Environmental > Aquatic > Marine > Hypoxic... | reverse complement strand
CAAGGACGGCCAATGGGTATGATTACCCGTTCTACTGCCCTTGGTATAAATCAACCCCCAGCTCTCCGTCACGCTCAGAGGTACGTTTTCTGGAACCCCTTCCGGTGTCGTTCGCCGGCCAAGAGGCACCATCCTCGCAACATCGCAGGCTGCCTGACCAATGAGAGCCACGCTCTCATACAAGTCGTGCATATCCCAACGGGTCATAAGACACTGAGCCTCAGTACTATTCTTGTACTTGTCGCCCTGTTCCCGTATGGCTGCTTCGATTTTTTCGTTGAGAGTTCCGTCTGGAGTGGGGTCACGAACCTCACTAATTTTTACTGGGAATGGCTGTAAAAATGTTGGCCACGTTCCCTTCGGGGGCTTTCCATCCACCGAACTTGCTAATTCACTCAATCTGCTCATAACTTAATACCTCATCCATATATATAAAATAGACACTGCCCCTGAGGGCTTCTACTTCAAGAAACACTGTACCAGCGTTCTTCTCCTTTACGGGAGTCCATTTCTTCATTTTCTTTGACCAGTAAAACGCTACTCCATCCTTGAGTTTCATCTCCTCATAGGAGTCCATCTCACTAGCTACATTAACTATAGTTCCACTGTGCAGGGCATCATACTCTGTACGAAACTCTACAATATCACCAATATTATAATTCATATTTCACTCATGTTGTAATTTTATATATTCAGTATATCATAGGCCACTATATATGTCAAGAGCCTAATTCGTTCTAATTTTTCTTAGCAAAGCTCTGACTACTGTTGTCCAGTAATTGCGGCTCCACTCTGTCTTGGCTCCATAATAAGCAGTATATGCATTGTCTAACAAATAGGCATAACGATCAGTCATTCATTTTTGTCCATGTTGTCGCCGACATTACCACCAACGACAGTGCCTAATACAGCACCCCCTATGGTAGCCGCAGTATTCCCTGCACCACTGCCGACAGTTTTCCCCAGTAACCCGCCAGCGACTCCGCCGATGACGCCACCAAGGGTCTTGTTATTGGTCTGACATGCTGTGAGAGCCCATAAGACCAGTGGGATAATGAGTATTTGTTTGTTCATAATATTTGCTCCTTACATTTATATAGGGAAGTTCAATTGAATTGCTCTCAGTTTTAGCCGGGGGGGCTGTCTATCGTAGGAGTAAGTAGACAATCCCTCCCAGAATTATCAAGTCAGCACAGAGACTCCATGCGATATATACACGAAAGAGCCATCTGGTAAGGGGTTTGGTATACTTGAAGAACATAGAAATTTCTCTCTGGATACTTATTGCATTTATAGATTATAATCATACTCCCAGTTTCACACCACACCCCTATAGGGTGGCTCTCTGTATTCTGTCAATCACACACATTGGATGGATTAGATTAGCTGGATGTCCGTGATACCTTAGTCATCTTCATTATCGCACGGCGCAGTCCATCCAATGTGTTATACTTATAAGAGAGACAGACACAGAGGACTACTACAAACCCTGTGTCTGTCTCTGGGAGAGCAGCACCTACTGGGAGATCAGTAGGGAAGGAAAGCGCTCAATCCCTAAACAGTTATTCCCCGCCTTGTCATGAGCTGCGTCCCTCCTGCTTCCATTCCAGGGGGGAAATATAATTCCCTGGAATGACCCTGTATCCCACTCCGATCCCATAGCTTTCAATTCATACAGGGTGAACCTACTCACGGTTTAACTGGGATTTACATTATCGTCACATCTCTGGGCCTCCTACGCCACCGGGGTAATCGATTGAAGGGAACTTGAATACCTCACACTCATATATCGAGAACTTCACTGTGAGCCAACCACCCCTAATCTCTTCATTCTATATTTAATATAACACACTTCAGGGGCAGAGTCAAGCACTTTCTTAGCTAAATATCGTGAAGCTTTATGAAGCTTCATATCGTGTTTACCTGTTTACGGGTTTATCTGGCAGGGCTCTAAAGCTGCTCTATAGACACCCACATAGGCATAATAGTGCATCTGAGAGGTGGAGTCAAGTCCCTTTCCTTAGAAACCTGGAGGATTAGAGAAAAAAAACCCGAAATGCTGAGGACACACATCCCCTAAGAACTATGTTTATTTTAGCCTTTTTAATATATGGGATTTTATGGGATATAATGGGATATTCTTCCGCATTACCTCTATAGAGCTCATTTATACTGCCTTCTAAAACCACTTTTAGGAAATTTAGATATAGGTATTCCCCTATCTCTTAAATATTTTTTTATAAAAATCTTATACTCTATATTCTTAATATCTATACTGACATTTAACCAAGACTGAACCAATGCTTTATCATAAAATATATTTCTTAATTCTAAACCAGCAAGAAGATGATAGGTTTCATGAAGGTCAAGTAAAGAACGTGATTGGCCGCCATAAAAATGTTTCCAAGGAAATATATCAATCAGTTTTTTAGGAAAGTATTTAAATTCAGATTTATCTTTTGATCTATAATTATCAAAGAACTCATCTGATCCGTTACCCATTAAAACCACTTTTCCTTTAAATTGTTTTTTTACTTGTTCATGTATTTCGTTGGGTTTCTTTTTTCCATTTATAATATAATGATTTATATAATCTTTGCAATATAATACTGTTTTCGATAACGCATCTTGATCTTCTTTTTCAGAACGAGACATAAGACTTATTGCATTGAACTTCTTTTTATTATCTGTCAAACAAAGAACAGCTGCAACACTATCCACACCACCACTTAAAAATAAAGTACAATTAGGATACCACCTTTTAAGGACTGCATCTGTAAAGCACTTCTCTACCTCGTCTAAAGACTTAATATTTTGATTCAAATTCCAACTATGTAATTCATTATTCCGCACAGATAGCTTTTTATTTTTTATATCATAACAACAATGACTATTATGAGGAATTCTATAATGTTTTTTTCTATCAATCATATTGTAAGGACTAATTCTATAGGTATCAAAGGCAATTAAACTACGATCATTTATCAATGTGGTAAAATAAAAGTTATCTCCAATCTCACTATACCAGGCTTGTCTTGTACTCCAAGGGTCAGTAAAGAAATCTATAGTCTGCGAGTAAGGGTTATAAACAATAAAAAGAAACTCGCCGTCAAGATATTTTGTAAAATTTTCTCTGTGTTCAAGATACTTTTCTATACCATAATATATGTCGCTTGGCAGAGAAGTATCATAATTATAAATCTCTCCCATCAATATAAAATAAAGACCATCTTTCTCTACTGGTTGGGGAGTAATCTCTCCTGTCACATTTAATAGATGGTGGCTAATGTGTATTCCGCCAATCTCAATTGAATTAGAAAGAGTAGGACCACCCAAAGACAAATAATCATCAATCCATGTTTTATTAGGATTGTTTGTTATTTTAAAGGTACACACTCAGAAACGCCTCTAGAGTACCCTCTCCTTGTCTCTCTGCTTTCTTTCTAGCATAGCGTACTGCATCATACTTCTTCTTATATGCCTTACGTTCTGGTGTTTGTTGTCGTTTCTTCTGGTATTCCTTCATATATTCCTTATTCTTTGGTGTTTGTCTATATTCCTTCATATATTCCTTCATATATGCTTTATACTCTGGTGTTTGTTTATATTCCTTCTTATATTCCTTCTGGTATTCCTTCATATCATATGAAATACCACCCTTCCACAGTGGATTATTCTCACCCCATTGATCTACATAACGTGGATCACCTAGGCTGTTATTGTAGTACCTATTCCAGCAGCGTTTCTTTCTATTGACCAGAAGTTCATACTCAAGTATACACATCTCTTCATCCGTACCATATGCGAGTATACGTCTTGTTACACCCTCTGGAATATTATCCTTGGTGAATGACTCCCATATGGTTGATGAATGTGTATATGAATCCTCTGGTGAGCCTTTGTGTTTACCCAGATAATACATCTTATTCAATGCGTCATACCACAGATATACGAATGCTTCAGTCATTTTATATCGCATAATAAATTCTCCTAAAACAATATGGTCAATAAAATACTAATAATATCAATCATTTTTTCCTTCTTTCATAGTGTTTTCCAGCACCTAACGTATATAATGGTAGGTGTTTCTTGTTCTGTGTCTTATGGACATATCCAGATTCAAAGGATAAGTCTTCATCCCTTTGTTTCATTTCTGCTCTACGTTGGTGGAGATGAGGAGAATCGAACTCCTGACCTGATGCTTGCAAAGCACCTGCTCTCCCGTCTGAGCTACATCCCCTGTTATAATAATAATCACTCCTATTATAGCGTTTATGCCATAGGTAGTTATCGAAATTATTAATTTTTTTGGCTAGCCAATTTATGGCGTATCCATTCCAGAACCAGTGATCATATCTTATTTTATCCATTTGTCTACATACTTCTTTGCTACATATAGGAATCCCAGAATTATCAGGATGATTCCTACGTCTACTCCCCAGCCATATCCTGTAGTGAGGGACACTCCACCCACTTCAACACCTTCTGGCTGAGTTTCTGGTTGGACAATAGTCTGATTAATATCAACATTGCTTCTTCCTTCACCGATATTAATTGTTTTTTGAGCTATTATTCTGTTCATTTCCCTTTCTCTCCTCAGTGTAATACCCGTTTCCCCATCTTTTCGGTCATGGTTTTGCGAATTGTGGGGATATCTGATTTTACCACAGACAGTATATTTTCTATTTCTTCATCCTCTAGTACAACGGTATAGAGTTGTACTGCAATTTTCATCATAGACCCTGACAGGGCAAACACTTTTTGTACTTCTTGCGGTTCTATGTGGCTGTTTACTACATCCCACAATTCTTTTTGGATTTGCAAAAGTAAATCTGAATCTAGTTGTTTTGTCATATTTATGGTCTTTTCGTATATACAGCATAGATATCCTCATTGAGAATCCTGTAGTTGTTGTCGTTTCCGTATGTTTTTATGTGTGTGTACACCCGGCTGGCCCTGGGTGCATATTTCTCGACGGCGTTCACCCAAAAACCGATTGGTTCTACCGTGCAGTGTGCATTTTTTCCAGAGGGTAATATTGCAATTGCGGGTTTGGTGCAGATCGAAAGAAACACGAATTTTTTTGCTCTGGAGAATATATTATGAATGACTTCTGGGAGTTGTTCTTCTGGTATATGTTCCAGAACATCCGTAGAGTAGACCCCATCGAAGGGCCCTTCAGGAAGGTGTTCGTGTTCAGGAACTGCTGGGTCATAGAGAGCCGGCATGAAGCCCCAGGCTTCATGGTGTTTCCATTTGGAGTACTGGAATCCTTTTCCGCACCCGTAATCCAGCAGGGACTCAGAACGAGTGTCTAATACCAGCCCATGAATATGATGAAGTTGGGGTTTGAGGTTATTGCCCGGATAGACAGTTTCCTCTTCCGCATGATATTTTTTGTATTCTTCAATCCACCAGTTCATGTTCAACTGCTATTGTAAAACCTATATAGACGCAAATAGTACTTAAATGATTCTGGATAATTAACAAGAGAAGGCATTTCAATTTCAAAAAAAGCCTCCAATTTAGCCACCAATTCTCTAGCCTCACTTAGAGTCATATTTTATTCCTTTATTGCAGGCACCGCAAAATCAATAAAGATCCGAACTTTGTCACTGGTTATTTCAGTGGCTTTATGTTCTACTCTGGGGTCAAACACCAAGAAAGTGCCTGGTTTACAGGGAATAACCTCATCACCATATTCAAAACTTCCACCATCTTGAGGGCCCCAATCGCTGTTGAGAACACCACCAACCTTGATATAATCCAGGTCTTTTTCGTGATCGATATGTTTATTGTCTGGCCGATGACGATTTTTCATTCCTATCCCGCAATAAGATACTGCTGGTAAAAACAAATTCGGATTCTTGTCATAGATCAAAGTAAGTAGGCCCATGGCCATTCCAGCCAACACAGGCTGTAGTGGTTCACCGTCAATCACTTCTAATTTTGGGTGTTTGTCTGGTCTACCGTGTGGATATCTGAAATGCCATGCATTCTGGTTCATAGCCGTTTGATGCATCAAGTCAAGATATACTAATGGTACTGCATTTTCAATAATTTCAAGCATAAGTTAAATATCCTCCCATAATATACTTAGGGCCACTCACCGGCGCAGTGCCAGTGTGTAGCCATGGCCAAAACGGAGGAAAACATATAATGCTGCCCTGTTTTGGTTTGGACACGAACATTTCTGTGTGGGATTTTGTTCGTGGATTTAAAATTGTTTCCCCATCTTCAAGGGTGTTGAGATACACAAAAGTGATCAAAAATCTGTTGCAGTCATGTTTACCACCGACATCCACATGTTCTGGGAACGAATCTGTAGTATTGGGCATGTACCGTTTTATTTTCGGTGGTTCAAACCCCAACTGTTCAGGCCACTGGTTGGGCTGCAAATCCATATCATCTTTGTATAGTTCTACAGCCTCCATGAGGTAGTTCACCAATTCGTTGGCTGCAGTTTTCCATTCTGTGTTTGGACTGTGCAATAGGTTGATTTTCGTAAGAGTTGCACCCGCTCCGTTTTGTTGTATTTCGTGATGTTTTGAGTCCCGTTCAAATCGTGATATTTGTTCTTCACACCATTCAGCCGGGGCAATATTATCATATCGTCTTGAGTAATTATCCATTACAACTTCCAATCTTCTCCAAAGTCTGTCTTATCAAATACGGGTTCTGAAAATTCCGTTTGATTTGCATCTACTAAATCTTTTTGTTCATTAGTAGATACATCCGACAGTTTCATTTTAGCCCTGTCCAGGCCTAATACAAATCGGCGATTCACATTAAGATCAGAGTACCGATTTTTCAATTGTTTGACACATATCTGGTTTAGGTCTTCAAGTTCCTCATTCGTAAGTAATGCGAACATGAAATCAGCCGTAGCTGGTAAACCGAAACTCTCGGCCGTGTCTTCTAGACCGATATCGGAAGATACAAATCCTGTCCGATTTGTCTGGGTTGCCGACATAATTGGTACATTAGTCTCAACCGCAAGTCCTCTAAGTTCTTCTGCTATTGATTTTACATATGTATAACTGTTAACACTGGACTGACCTTTGAATCTAGCCGATGCACATATATTTAGATAGTCTATAAAAACTATTTCCGGCCTAAAACTCTTTTTGATGGCTAATTCCTTAATTAAGCCACGAAAATGTTCAACATGGGCCGATGCAGTGGGATACTCCTTTATAATCAACTGACCCGTTGTATTCTTGCGAATTTGGTCTATTTTACCATCAAACATGGCCTTCGGCAAATCTTGCAGATCGTCCATAGAAATATTCATCAAATTGGCATCTATGCGTTCTGCAATTCTTTCTTCGGCCATCTCCAACGTAATATATAGGACGTTTCTTCCCTGAGCTAAACAGTTAGCCGCAACATGACACATGAACAGGGATTTGCCTACACCAGTACCCGCTAATGCGATATTAAGAGTCTTGGGTGGTAAGCCTCCCTTGGTTATACGATTAAAAAAATCAAGGTCAAATGGAATTTTCTCTTCTACTCTGTGGTAAAACGCATATCTGGAGTCACTATCCAACACATAATCGTGACCAACGTGATTATCAAAACCCACAGCAAGGGCATCTGACAAAATGCTTGGTATTGCAGTTGAATCTCTATTCCTATCTTTTCCATCAATGATCTGTATGCCTTCAACAATTGCATTATACACCGCCTTATCTTTACAAAACTGTTCAGTTGAATCCACCAACCAATCAAAATCAACTTCCTCTGTGGATAGAGTTTTGATCACATCGATCACACGTTTAAAGTCCTCTTCGTTGAGGTCTTTTCGATTCTGTACCTCTACCTCAAGCGAGGTTTGGGTAGGAATTTTATTGTATTTCTCAGCGAATGCTTTGATCTCTTCGAACACAATGCGTTCAGTTCGATCAGAGAAATAGTCGGCCCGCATATGGGGCATCACCTTTCTTGCATAATCCTCATTTGCAACTAAAGAAGAAAGGGCTGTCCGTTCAATTGTTTGAGCCAATATTATTTTCCTCATTTGTGATGATATCCACTAAAATATCACCTATCAATTCAAAGAAATCGTTTTGAAACCAATCTCTTTCCAAACCATTAGAGTCCACTATATCATACTCGAAGCGAAAAGGCAAGTCACCATGTAAATTAACATCCTCTTCTGTAGGAATTGTCACCTTACCATATTTGTATACCACCCCCTCATATCTTCCTTTGGCGATTCCTATGCATTGCCATTCTTGTTTTTCATCAGTCACAAATTTATACATTTCTTTAATCATATCATTATTCCTTGTATGAGACACTTGCAAGAACAAAGTGTGTTCTGGAGTCATTTCCACAATTAATGGCCGAATGCCATAACCTTGTGTCTGTTTCGTAGATATAACCATCAGCAGGAATATGGACTATTTCATGTTCTCCTGCCGTAGAATAAAATTCTGAAGAATTAAGATCGTCAGGAAAATACATGTACGCATAGGGGTTTGTGTTCATTGCAAGATGGTAACGCAGTGTCCGGTCTTTATGCATAGAATAACAAGAGTGTCTTGATCTTGTCATGACTCGAGCCCGAAGTCCGTCTAGATCGTTGATAATCTGTTCAAAAACAGTTCCCTTGTATACGGGGTTTAGTTGATTATAATCCGCCTCATCCTTATCAGTGTTCTTAAAACTTCCTGCACCATCTGTCCATCTGTCTTCATCCGATTTGGACGAATACTGAACACAGGTTTGACTACTTCCACCAGTGATAAGCCATTGAATACGAGGACTCATAGATTTGAATTCTGACAGAACCTTGTCTAAGTCATATTGCAGTTTTGTTCGTCTATAATGTGTGCTTGACATAATTCACCGTATGCATAACAATGTGATCTCTCAAACCAGAAAAGTTTGAAAGAATTTTTTCAAATAGGGTATCTTTGTACATGGGCAATATATTACAAACATTATATTGTTTCGCTTTTTTCTTTTTCCAAAACATTTTTTATTTCCTCACCATCAATACAGTATAAACGAGGCTGTTGTCCATCAGGCCGTTCATATATATCTTCTAGAAATGAAATGAGTTGAGGTAGTTCTTCTAAAACATATTCAACACAATCCTTCTCTTCATCAAATTTCCACTCCGAAAATAGAAATAACTCTAATGGAGCAGTCCACATTGCCACCAGAAAAAAAATTGTTTTTGTTATTAGTTTTCTCCTGCTAGTTAGTGAAAGTATTTAGTCGTTGGGGTATCTACTCACTCAACTTCTCCCGATACATCTGACATCCTATTTTTTTCAACCTCATCATATGTTTTTATCTGGTCAATCATATCCATGAAGATGTCAAAAAATCGACGCACCTGTACAGATTCATCCATTTTCGGTATACAAAGAGTTTTTATATTGGCGTCTTGTTGGAGTATAGCCTGTCTTGCTTTGAGACATTCATCCATACTTGGAAGTTCTGTTGTGTATTGGCCAATGCCAGCCATTGCACTTACAATCAATAACGCTTTAATCATCTTCTAAACATCCCATATAGGATTCTTTTCCATCCACTCTACCCAATCATCATGTGGCATATAGTATTCAAGAACAGTTTGAATAGCCTTGAGCAACCCATAGTCTGGTTCGATAACGTCATTTGAACAGACCGCCTTATCTAACTGATTGAACATATGATAAGAATCTTTCAGCTCATCAATGATAACTTGATCACAATTTTCAACTTTTAGTGTAATCGTTTTCATGTCATTTACTCCTCTGGATCGAATTGATATTCTCTTATATATTTTTCTGCTGCTTCTATTGTATTGAAAAAAGAACCACCCATTTCTTCTTCATCATCATATATTTTTACAAAATATGTACCAACAATTGGAGGTTTAATAACAAGATTGGGGTCTATAATTTCAAGTGTTGCGGTTTTCATTCTAAGGCCTCCTTCACCTTTTCTACAAGATTGTCATAGGTAGCATAACAACCACCTGTCCATTCACCATCTTCAAATTCACGGATTTCTATATTTCCGGCAGGTTTGGTCTGGCCATCAATAGACAATTCACCCTCTTTCATAAGAGATATTTCAATGTGTTTCATTATAACGATACTCCTGATAAAAGTTCTACAGTTTTCACAACGTCATTATATGTTACATCATATTTTCTTATGAGTTTTTCCACTGTATCTTCCATAATCGTAGTGTGTTCAAACGGATTTT
>Ga0187827_10009608_pt1 | contig 10216 bp, 8 predicted proteins | sample ETNtaG_39_FD_167969 | JGI IMG/M metagenome (GOLD analysis project Ga0187827, IMG submission 167969) | Marine microbial and viral communities from oxygen minimum zone, Eastern Pacific Ocean - ETNP2014_SV_150_PacBio MetaG (Illumina Assembly) | ecosystem: Environmental > Aquatic > Marine > Hypoxic... | reverse complement strand
GGGGAGGATTACTTAACATTTCTTTAATAATATTTTTGATTTTATGAAAGGAGCATTATGAGGAAGATTGAGAGTCTAAAAATTTTACTAACTGTTATTGTAATTTTAGTGTTAACCTTAACGTTTGCTCTGATTGGATGTAAACCAGAAGCAGTAGTTGTAACAGAAACTGTAACAGAAACTGTAACAGAAACAGTAACAGAAACAGTTGAAGTTGAGGTGCCAGCTGAAGTAGAAGAGGTGGCAGAAGAAGGACCAGTAACTTTTGATGAACCGGTTACTATAACAGTTCTTGGATGGCATCCAACACAAGAAGCAGTCGACAGACAAGTTGCTGCTTTTAACGAATTATATCCCAATATAACTGTTGAGTTTGAAATACAGCTCCCAGAAGAGTATTTTGTGAATATTAAAGCTTCATATACATCTGGGGCGGCGCCCGATATTGGTCAATTTCAACCTGGAGCACAAATAAGTCCGTTTACTCAGTTTTTAGAGCCTTTAGCTCCTATAGCAGAAGAGAAATGGGGGCCAGATTGGCAAACGAAGTTTTTTGATTCTTCTAATGCTCAAGTAGAGTGGTCAGGAAAAGAATATTACATGCTGCCTCAGGGTTGGACTCCGACAGGGATATATGCTAATGTCAGGCTTCTTGACGAGTATGGGTTGGGAATCCCGGAAACTCTTGAAGACCTTCTGGAAATCAGAGATACATTAGGACCAGAGGGTTTAGCAACCTTTCTCTGTGGATTTAAAACCGATTGGAATGCAATGGATCTTTTCTTCTTTATGCTTGATGAATTTGCACCAGGTGAATTCTATACAGCCGAACAAGGTGAATCCAGTTTTGAAAGCCAAGGTTTTCTAGACGCTGTCAATATGTGGGAATACTTTTTTGCTGAAGAAGTGATTCAGACCGGAGCTTACAGTTTAAATACTTATATGGAGTCAGTTACCCAATATATGCTGGGTCAAGGTGCATTAGTTCCATTAGGATCATGGCACTTACCATTAGTCTACTTAGCTCAAATCGAAGGGTCACAAATGGGTGGTTTTGCTCCAATTATATTCCCTGATCTTAATAATGATGGCATTCATCCAAGACCTACAGTAACCATGGGCTCAGGCTTTGGTATAACCAAGGATCTTGATGAGTATAAGAGAGAAGCCGCTTGGGTATTCCTAGAGTTTATATTAACTGGTGAAGGTGCTCAGATTTATGCAGATGATCTATGGCAGTTTACTACATCCACTGAGGTTACAGTGAGTGATTCAGTATTTGAATCTGCAGGAGACTTGGCTGGAGATTTTGCAGCTGATACACAATGGTATTTCGATAATCCAGATGCTCAAGGAGCGAGAGAACCACAGTATGCTGAAATAAGGCAAGGAATATTAGAATTACTCTCATCTGTTGCGACAGGTATAAAAACCCCGGAACAGGCATTAGCCGATCTTCAAGCTATTTCAGATGCCACAAGTAGGTAATTGAGATATTTATTTGAAGTTGGATTTTTATTAATTGTACCCTTTGATATAAAAATCAAAGGGTACAATTAACATTATTATTGCCAAAATTTCTTTTTAAATTATTAATAATAAATATGCCCAATAAAATTAAAAATAATTTGAAATGAAAAATTTTTTTTCCAAATCAGGAATAAATAATTATATATACATATTGCCTTTTGCTTTATTCTTCACGATTTTTTTAGTTTATCCAATCATCAATAATGTTTATACAAGTTTTTTTGAATGGGATGGATTTTCTCCTGAGAAGAATTGGATCGGCCTAGCTAACTATATTACTATGTTCAAAAATAGTATTTTTATTACTTCAATCAAAAACAATTTTATATTTCTAGTTCTTACGGTTTTCTTCCAGGGATTAATCGGTTTTGTACTGGCATTATTTCTGAACAGAAAAATATTCGGCAGAAGTGTTTATAGAAGCATAATTTTTTTACCGATAATAGTTGCTCCGGTAGTTATTGGTTATACATTTGGAAATATGCTTAACTTTACTTACGGTACTGTAAATGAGTTTTTTAGGAATATAGGAATGGGATTTTTAGCAGTCGACTGGATAGGAAATCCGAGGCTTTCCATATTCACAATAATCTTTATTAATATTTGGGAATGGACAGGATTTTCTGTAGTTTTATATCTTGCAGGTCTTCAGAATATTCCAAAAGAACTATATGATGCTGCGAAGATAGATGGTGCGGGATTTTTTCATACTGTAACGAAAATAACCTTTCCGATGCTAACTAGTACTCATTTCTCACTAATAATTTTAAATTCTATAGGAGCTATAAAAATATTCGATATTGTTTATGTCATGACAAAAGGTGGACCTGCACATTCAAGCGAAGTATTAGCAACCCATATTTTTTTAGAAAATTTTACTCTTAACCATACAGGGTACTCTTCAGCAGTCTCAGTAGTTATGCTAGTTATAGCTTTAATTATAACTTTATTCCAATTAAGATTATATAGGAGGGTAAAAATCTAATGGCTAAATTAAGAATAGATTCCTCCAGATTACGTAATAGATCAAATATAAAATTTCATATAATATTGATCATTGTATCATTTCTATTTTTGATACCATTGATTACTATGGTATCTATTTCTTTAGGCGGAGGAGGATTCGCAAATTATATTAAAGTCTTTTCTGATGCAAGGATAATTAGATATTTCATTAACAGTATAATTATTACAATTCCTACACTTATTTTGGTTTTATTTATTTCTTCACTGGCAGCATTTGCATTTTCAAAATTAAAGATGCCCGGAAAAAATATAATATTTTATCTATTCTTAAGTGGTTTAATGCTGCCAATTGCTTCTATTATTGTTCAACTGTTCCTCATGATCGTGAGACTTAAGCTTGTTAATAATTATCTCGCGGTTATATTGCCGCTGACTGCCTTAATACTACCTTTTGCACTATTAATCATAAGAAATTATATGGATGATATTCCAAATGATATAGTTGAAGCCTCTTTAATTGATGGATGTAAGCCATTTGGGGTATATAGAAGAATCATGTTACCATTATGTCTACCGGCCATATCTGCTGTTACTATCTTTACTTTCTTATTTTCCTGGAATGAGTTTTTATTAGCATTAGTTTTTTTAAGAAAGAGAGAACTCTACCCGATAACTTTATTACCAAGATATTTTTTAACAGAGCATCAGTTTGATATTGCTTTAGTATTTACAGGTTTTTTAGGAATAGTATTTCCTGTAATAATTTTATATATTTTCTTACAGAAATATTTTATAGAAGGTTTGACAGCAGGAGCAATAAAATAATAACTTAAGTATCTATGAACTCTAAAGAAAAATTTTTATCAGTTATTAATTTAAACAAAGACGCCACCGTCCCTAATTGGGAGTTTGCCTACTGGTATGACACAATACAGAGATGGTATGAAGAAGGGCTACCGAAAGGAAAACCACCGACTAAATTAGAGTGTTCACAATGGGTTTCAGGAGAGGCTTGCCCAAGCCCGGATTTTTTTTATGATGAGTTGAATTTTTACGATAGTGATGTATGTAATTATTTCGGATTCGATGAGAGGGCACATTCTGTAGCAATAATTTCCAGTCCTATTCCAGCCTTTAGAAAGAAAATATTTAGTGAAGATGATAAGAATATTATTTTTAGAAGAGAGGACGGTAAGATAGTTAAAACCAAAAAAGATGGCAGTTCAATGCCAAATTTTATTGACTATCCTGTTAAAGATAAAAAAGATTTTGAAAAGATGAAGGAGAGATTTAATCCTTATTCAAAAAATAGAATTCCTAATCAGTGGGATGAATTAGTGGAAAAATATAGAAGCAGGACATATCCATTGCAACTTGGGGGAGGAAATTTTAGTGGATTATTTTCTATTTTAAGAGAAATGTTGGGAACCGAAAAAACTTTATATTCCTTTTATGATAATCCAACCCTAGTTTTTGAAATGCTTGAGTTTTTTACAGAATATTATATAAACCTTTATTCTAGGGTTGTTTCAGATGTTGAAGTAGACTATATCCTTATATGGGAAGATCTGGCTTTTAGAAACGGACCAATGGTTTCTCCAGATATTTTTAGTAAGTTTATACTTCCATATTATAAAAAGCTTACAAGTAGCATGAATGAGTTTGGTATAAAGCATTTTTTCGTAGATACAGATGGAAATTTCGAAGTTTTAATTCCATTATTTATTGAAGGTGGTGTGACAGGGTTTTACCCTTTTGAAGTTCAAGCAGGAATGGATATTGAAAAGGTAAGGGAGAATTATTTTAATCTGGTAATAATGGGGGGAATTGACAAGAAAGTTCTGACTAAAGACAATATATATATATTAGAAGAATTAAAGAAAGTAAAAAGATTATTGGAAAAAGGAGGCTATATCCCATATGCAGATCACATGGTTCCTCCAGATGTAAGTTTTTCTAATTATAAGTTTTACAGGGAAGAGTTAAAAAAAATAATAGACAATTATTATAACTAATTTATTTATTATGTTTAAGAGTGGAGCGCAATGATGAATTTTACTAAATTAGTCGAAAATATTAAGAAGAAATTTAGCGAAGATAGAATAATAGAAACAAAGAACAGATTAAAAACAGTGTGGCGATTAGAAATTCCTGATGATAGGGTTCCATTTGTATTTAGCAAAGTCCCGGATGATTCAGGAGTCAATGATGAAAGATTGAATGAAACCAGTTATAATCCTGAGCAACTTTTATATTATCAACTTTATCAATTAGAAAAAAGATCTATTCTAACAGATGACTTTATTCCATCTCTTTTCCCAGGTCTTAGGCAAGCCGCACTACCATCATCATTTGGAGCTGTTGAAGAAAAACAGGGAGAGCATTATTGGTCGAGACCAATTATTAAAAAACCCGAAGATGTCTATAAGCTTGCTGAACCAAATTTTCATAAAAAAGATTCAGCAAGTTGGAGAATACTGGAAAATATTAAATATTTTAGAAAAATGACAAAAGGTGGTCTGCCAGTTCATATGTGTGATATGCAAGGACCTATGGCTGCAGCTTCTACGATGTGGGATGTAAATGACTATTTAGTGGCAATGTATGAAAATCCTGACGAAGTTCATTTTCTAAATAATATATTGATGAAAGCTTTTATAAAATTTATTGATCTTCAAATAGAAGCAGCGGAGGGCGATTTTATACCAATACATGCTATGCCATTTTCTTGGATGCCAAAAGAAAGAGGGGTAAGTCTTAGCAATGATTTACTGGCAGTTGTTTCCCCTGAACAATTAGAAGAATTTTCAAATCCTTATGATAATCAAATATCTGATTATTACAAAGGTATTTTAATACATTCATGTGGAAGTTTTAAACACAATTTGAATGTTTTAAAAAAAGTAAAAGGTTTAGCTGCAATCAACTTTGGTTCTTCAGAAACGGATATGAATGATATCATAATAACTTTTAAGGATTCAATTCTATATGAACCTCATTTAACAGAAATTGCATTTCCGCCTTTAAAAGTTGAAACACAAGAAGATTATATTAAGAGAATATCAAAAATTATAAAAGAGAATAATTTAGCAGCCCAAGTTGTAGTTATAATTCCATCAGGATATCCTTTAGTCCAGATTTTAGAATTAAATAATCTTGCTTTACAAGAGTTTGCGTATTCTTAGGTATTATATTATTTGGAGACAATTGTAATGACTGATCAGATCACAAAGAGAGAACGAATAGAACTAGCAATAAATTTTAAAGAATCTGACAGAGTACCAATTTTTGATGTTTTGCATAATGTAGCAGTGATAGAGTATTATTCTGGAGAAAAATTAAAAGGTCAAGGCTTTTCGATAAAAACAATTGGTTGTGCTGCACAAAATTTTTTGGATATGCTAAGAGGAGCCGAGTATTTTTGGCCGTATAAACCACATACCAAAAAGTTTGAAGACGGTTTTGTTTGGAAATGGGACAAAGAAACAGCCTGGATGATAAAAAGACCTTTTTGTAATACAAAAGAACTTAAGGAATATGTTAAAATAAATATTGAACAATTGAATAATTATAAAAATGAGGAACAATGGACCTATATGGGGAAGAGTTCATTGTCAGATATGAGTACAGGAATACAATATTCAAATTATAAAAAAGAGTTTCTAAAAAAACAAAAATATTTTGGAGATACTGTAATATTTCATAATGAAAGTGCAGTTGGTCTGGATTCTGCATATAATAGAGCTGGCATAGATCTATTTACTTATTTATATTTTGAATCACCTGACCTTATTTCTGAATGGATAGAAGCATTTAACCGGCATGAAATAAATCGAGTCAATGATATCGGTGAGAAATATAACCTTTATGAGCTGTCCCCGGTAGCTTTAGTATATTGTGATTTGGCTTTTAAAACTGGTTTGATGTTTTCTCAGGAATTTCTAAAGAAAGAATTTATTCCTAGGGCAAAAAAACTTATTGAAACCTGGCATAAATATAATATTAAGTGTATTTTTCATTCTGATGGTGATTATAGACCAATAATAGAAGATTTAATGTACGCAGGATATGATGGTATACATTCGATGGAACCATTAGCTGGGTGGGATATGGGAGAAATAAAAAAACGATATCCAGAATTAGTTCTTGTAGGGAATATTGACATAAGCCAATTACTAACGAATGGTACTGTAGAAGAAGTTATAGAAGTAACAAAAAAAGCAATAGATGATGCTGCTGAAGGTGGGGGCTATATATTAGCGACCTGTAGTGAAATACATAATGCTTGTAAGCTAGAAAATATTAAGGCCATGGTAGAAACAGTATGGGGATATGGACAATACAAGTGAATAGAAAATATTGAATTACATATATTTTGTACATTTTTGATTATTAATTATTTAGGAGTGTGGATGAAAAGCAAGCATTTTAACATACCAATAAGAGAATGGATCAATCTATCTAATATCGCACTCGTGATAATAGATATGCAAAAGGGATTAAAAGATATTAATTATTCTCCACTAGAGTGTGAAAAGTCCCATGGGCTTGGCGAAGAATCAGTGAAGTACTTAAAAAGCAGATTGAAAGAAACAATTGTTAATATAAAGAAATTGTTGGCTTTATTCAGAAAAAACAACTTGACTATTATATATACACAAATAGGGCATTTATATAAAGATTTTAAAGATTCACCAACTATTCATAAAAAAAGATTTGATGGACTTTTGGATGCAACTGGAAAAAAAATATATCTAATGCCTGGTAGCAAAATTTATGAAATTTTAGATGATATTTATCCAGAAAAAGAAGAAATAATTTTAAAAAAGACTACAAGTGATGCTTTCAATGGAACTCAATTAGATTTTATATTAAGAAATAATAATATTAATAAACTTTTGATCTGCGGTGCATTGACAAGTTGTTGTGTAGAATCAACTGCAAGATCAGCTTTTGATTTAGGATATCTTCCGACTGTAGTCTGTGACGCATCATTGGCCGCAGATAAGAACTTTCATGAAAACTCTTTAAAAGTACTAGATACATATTATGCTAATGTGATGAATACTGATATAATAATTGATTTTCTTGGAGTTACTGGATAATTATATGATCAATCTATTATTATATTAAAAATTTTCTTAAAAAAAATTTGAGATTTTACAGAAAAAGTAATAAAAAATATAGATAGATGGGCTGTTGAATTAACTTTCGAGGGAAGGCAAACCGTTAGCTTAGTTCCCATAGTTTTATTAAATAAAACTGAATTATTACTTTGTATAATAATATTATTAATTGAAGGGATGAAAAATATATATGTCTACTAAAAAAAATCTTGATCATATAGTACTTGAGAGCGAAAAAGATATTTTAAAATTTGAAAAAAACACTGGTAAATTGGTTTCTTTTTTATCTAAATCAGCCCCAGAACAGGAGTTTATTGCTATAAAAGAAAAAACGCTAATCTTTGTTCTCCAGTATCTTGATGATAATAGGGTATATAAGCAATTATCATCGGAACAAGCGCAAAAAACCGAGATTAATTATAAACAATCTAATAATAAGTCATCATTGGCAATTAATTTCAGGAATCTGGATGGTAATGATATCGATGTTTTTGTGAAAATCACAGCCTCTCCCGAAGATAGGTTCACCCACTGGGCTATTTCCCTACGAAACAATGAAGGCTTGTTAATTACTGATATTCAATTTCCGTACATAATTGTTTCATATAATTTGAAAGGTGCTCCTGGTGAAGAATGCCTCTTGCAACCATTCAATGGAGGCAGGCTTTTAAAAGCGCCCAAACCAAATGATTTGGAACCAGATAATCCATATATTTGGCAGTTTCATCCAGAAAATGGAGATGCTAATCATTACCCTGGACTCACTTTTGCCCAATTTCTAGCTTGGTATAATGATAAAGCAGGCATCTATATAAGTTCTCAGGATAAAGAAGGCAGAATTAAGCTGATTAAACCTGTACATCATGGATCTGGAATAAGATTGGGTATTTCTCATATAGGAGATTGGCCACAAAACGGTAGCCGTACACTTGAATATGATGTGGTATTAGGTAGTTTTACAGGAAATTGGTATGATGCAGCTGGTCTATACCGCGATTGGAGCTTAAACCAGCATTGGGCAAAAAAGCCACTTTTTATTAGAAAAGATGTGCCATCTTGGCTTATTGATTCACCACCTCATATCATAATCAGACTTCAAGGACAACTGGATGTGGGTCCTGTTGAGTCCAATGAAGAGTTTCTTCCATATCCAAAAATAGTTCCATTACTCCAAAAAATATCAGATTATATCAAAACTCCTTTAGTCCCTGTAATTATGGCATGGGAACATCAGGGTCCCTGGATCTACCCCGATTGTTTTCCGCCTGTAGGCGGGGAGGACTCGCTCCGTGAGTTTTGCCGAATGGCAAAAGAACATGAATGGCACGTAGGAAGTTTTTGTAATGGGACTCGATGGGTAGTAGGCCACTACTGGAACAATTATGACGGTGAAGCATATTTTCAAAAGCATCAAGGAGATAAAGCTGTATGTAAAACCCATGAACAATTATTTTGGAGAGAAAATTGGGACCGTAGATGGAGACCTAGCTACCCTTGCTGTATAAATGTGAAAATGACCCATGATATTGCAAAAGAATTTGTAAAAAAATTAATAGGATGGGGACTTGATTGGATTCAATTTCTAGATCAAAATGTTGGAGTTTCTTCATTTCCTTGTTTTGCAAAAGACCACGGGCATCCTCCGACCCCAGGGAAATGGATGACAGAGAAGATGGTTATTTTATTGGATGATTTTCAAAAGATGGCACAGATTGAAAAGAATAATAATCGTGAGATCGTCTTTTCAGTAGAGTGCTCTCCAAACGAGTACTTTTTACCCTTTTTCCAAGTTTGTGATATAAGAGTATTTCCACCGGGACACAAAGGACATGGTAAAGAATTCATACCTCTTTTTAATTTCCTATATCATGAATTCATTATAATGCAGGGAGGATTTGGAAATGCTCCAGAGCCATATCATATGCCTATAAGGACTGCATACAATCTAGTCGTAGGAGAGATACCAGGTGCTGTGTTAAAAGGCGACGGTAAATTATTGAATAAAGATACAATTAATTGGGCACCTTGGAATCCACAAATAGGCAGTAATGAAGATTCACTTGAAATGCTGCGAACATGCACGATTTTACGGCAAGGAGAAGCAAAAGATTTTCTGGTATTTGGGAAAATGCTCAAACCCTCTAATGTCAGAAATATTAATAGCTTGAAATGGCAGGACAAGGGACTTTATCATCAAGTTCCTGCAGTTTTTCATTCTGCATGGCAATCACCGACCGGAGAAATTGGATTGGTCTTTACTAATTGGACCAATAAAGAACAACAGATTAGTCTTTATGACAAAAGAATAGGTTCTTCTGTTTTACTATCAATTTCAGCTAAAAAAGATAAAAAAATGACAAAATCAGTTGAAAATGGTCATCTTAATCTATCTGTTCCTTCTCTAAGTTGCGCTCTGGTAGTTGGCTTGAACGGTAGTTTTGAAGAAAAAAAATAGAAATTTGTAGAAGCTGGAAATATTGAAAGTCCCTTTGGTTAATGTAAAAATAATCAACATTTAGGGGAAAATATTAAATCTGCAGTACTAGAAAAGCTAAATAAAATAGTCGTTAAAGATGTCAAAGAACCAAAATGTG
>Ga0187827_10009607_pt1 | contig 10218 bp, 9 predicted proteins | sample ETNtaG_39_FD_167969 | JGI IMG/M metagenome (GOLD analysis project Ga0187827, IMG submission 167969) | Marine microbial and viral communities from oxygen minimum zone, Eastern Pacific Ocean - ETNP2014_SV_150_PacBio MetaG (Illumina Assembly) | ecosystem: Environmental > Aquatic > Marine > Hypoxic... | reverse complement strand
CCGCAAAGGAGGGGGCGTCTTCGGCGCCCGTGGTCATCAAGAAATACGCTAACCGCCGCCTCTACAACACCGCCACCAGCAGCTATGTGACGCTGGATTACCTGTGCGGGATGGTAAAGGAGGGTGCCGAATTCACGGTATACGACGCCAAGACCGGGGAGGACATTACCCGTTCGGTTCTGACCCAGATCATCGTCGAGGAGGAAGCCAAGGGACAGAATCTTCTTCCCATCAGTTTTCTGCGCCAGCTCATCAGCTTTTACGGCGACAACCTGCAATATGTGGTGCCCGGCTATCTCGACTACATGATGCAGAATTTCTGCACCAACCAGGACCAGCTGCGGCACAATCTCGAAGAGGCTTTAGGCGGGTTTTCCCCCTTTTCCCAGTTCGAGGAAATGAGCAAGCAGAACCTCGCCATGTTCCAGGAGGCCATGACCATGTTTTCTCCCTTTTCCCAGAAAAAGGAGAACGGCGGTAATCGGGAGAATGCGACGGCTGCGTCCGGCAAGGCCACCGGGAATACAGGGAATACCACTGGGAATGCGGCGGCCGAGGACGATACCGAAAAGATTCAAGACCTGGAAGGCCGTCTCTCCGAGATTCAGAAACGGCTCGACAAGCTGAGTTCTAAATAAAGGCATAACCCGCTAACAATCGCTGAACATGGCATCGACATATGCTGTCCCACACTATTCCACGCTGTTTCCTGGGGGCATCACACGGCCTGTTTGAGGAGGGTGGCGAGGACTTCCATCATGCGGTCAACCTCGTGCCGTTCGACGATTAGAGGCGGCGACAGAGCGATGATATCACCGGTGGTGCGGATAAGAAGGCCTTTCTCAAAGGCGCGCAGGTAAATATCGAAGGCTCGCGCCGTTGGCCTTTCGGGGATAGGGTCGAGCTCGATTCCAGCCATCAGGCCCATGTTGCGGATATCGGTCACATGGGGAAGGTTCCCCAGCGAATGCACCGCCTCTTCCCAGTAGGGGGCGAGTTCACAGGCGCGAGCGAACAGGTCCTCGTTGCGGTAGATATCCTGGGCCGCCAGCGCCGCCGCGCAGGCCAGGGGATGGCCGGAATAGGTATAGCCGTGGGCGAACTCGATGGCGATGTCGGGGTCGGCGGCATCCATGAAGGTCTCGTAGATTCCCTCGCGCGCGGCCACCGCCCCCATGGGCGCTGTGCCGTTAGTCAGCCCCTTGGCCAGCGTCACCATATCGGGAAGGACGCCGAATTTCTCGCAGGCGAAAGCGCTGCCCAAGCGCCCGAAGCCGGTAATGACCTCGTCGAAGATGAGCAGAATTCCGTGATTGTCGCAGATCTCGCGCAGGCGCTTCAAATAGCCCTGGGGCGGGACGAGAACGCCGGTGGACCCGGCCACGGGCTCCACCATGACCGCGGCGATGGTTTGTCCGCCGTGTTTTTCAACCATCTCTTCCAGGATATCGGCAAGATGACCGCCCCAGTCCGGCTCACCCCTGGAAAAGGCGTTGTGATCGGGGTGATGGGTATGGGGAAGCAGGTCCACCTGCGCCACAAGGGGGCCGAAATCCTCCTTATTAGCGGGGATGCCGCCCACCGAAAGCCCGCCGAAATTAACGCCATGATAGCCACGCTCACGCCCCACCAGAACCCGCCGCGATTCCTCGCCGCGGTGGCGGTGATAAGCGAGGGCGATCTTGAGTGCCGTTTCCACGGATTCGGAGCCAGAATTTGTGAAAAATACATGGTCAAGGTCGCCGGGCAGCATCTTCGCCAGCCGCGCCGCCAGTTCGAAAGCGCATGGATGGCCCATCTGAAAAGCTGGGGAATAGTCGAGCGCTTTTGCCTGAGCGGCGATGGCTTCGGCGATGACGGTGCGTCCGTGACCGGCATTGACGCACCACAGGCCCGCCACGCCGTCGAGAATACGTTCGCCGTCGTCGCGGGTGTAGTACATACCCTCGGCCGCCACCAGAACGCGGGGATGTCCCTTGAAATGGCGGTTGCCCGTAAAGGGCATCCAGTAGGCTTCGAGGCCGTTTTTTGACAATGGCAGGTCGGAAGGAGGCGTCATGTGTCTAAAACCGTGGGCTTCGAAATCGTGGTCGTTGGGTGAGATAGGCGCGGGACGGGCGCGAGACTATCACATTCTTCCGCCCATAAATCCTATATATAGTTACGGGAAAGCGGCGGAAGCCTATCTTCAGATGGAGAGAAGCGCCCAGCAGGGGCAGCCGGAGGTTCTCATGCTCGGGCTGTAAAGACAGCTCGACAGGCTGGTTTAAAACCGGTCCCGGCGTCAGGGGGCGCCAGATATCCAATATCTGAGAATATTTAAGGCCCGGTATTGCCCGAGAACGGAGCCCTTTAGGCGCAGGCGTAGACGTCTTCGGTGGGCACCAGGGCCCGCACCTGGCGGCCCAGCAGGTTGAGCAGGATGATCACCCGGTCCTTGTCGGCCATGGCTTCGAACAGCCCCACCTGATCGCACAGGGACTCTCTTTCGATGCGGACCTTATCGCCCTTGCGAAGATTGAGCTTCGGCCCCGCGCAGACGAAACCTTCCTCGTTTTCACGGCCGATAAGTTCCTCCACAACACCTGGCATCATGGGCAGGGGATGTTCTCCCTGGCAGATGATGTCGCTGACTCCGGTGGTGGAACGGATGGCCCGCCAGCGCGCTGCGGCCACGTTGAGGAGAACGAACATATAACGGGGGAACAGCGGCGCGGAAATCCAGTCGGTGCGCCGGGCATGGCGGCGCTGTTTGCGGTGCCGGGGCAGATAGGCGGTAAAACCCTGGCGTTCAAGATGTTGCAAGGCCAGGGATTCCGAACGCGGTCGGGTATAGATCACATGCCAGCGTTTCATGCCGCGCCCTGTCTTTCCATGGGGGTTTCCTCGCGGGAAATCTTGAGCAGGGGCGGGGTCAGCACATGAGCCGGTGAAATATCACGGACCAGGGCGGCGTAAGTGGCTTGAGGTTCGCTGAGGTCGGTGACGATCACGGCGTCGAAATTGCCCAGGGCGGTGAGCCTGGAGACCACGGGAAGCCCGGAAAAAAGGTCGCCGGTCAGTCCTTCATCCAGAATTCCCACCAGTTCCACCGGGAAATCGGCGGCGCACATGGTCATGACCTCGCACAGATCGCCGGCTCCGGCCAGCGCTACATGACGCCATCCGGCGGCGGCGCAGGTTTCGAGCATTTCCGAACACTGGTTGCGGGCCTTGCGGAAGAAGCCGAAGGAGGAAGAGAGATATTCCGCCGTAAGCCGGGTCTTTTCGGAAAATCCCTTGGGGGTGAGGTAATAGGCATAGCGGTTGGCCGGCACCTGGCTGACCTTGATGAGGCCTTTTTTAATGCAGCGTTTGAGATAGGCGTTGGTAAGGCCGAGCGCGATACCCAGCTCGTGCGAGGCGGAACGCTGGGTGATATCGCTGTTCTCATGCACCGCGTTGAGCAGGCCCAGGGTGATCTCGGCCTCGCTGTCCAGAGCCCCTTGGGTGGAGGCGGTGTCGCCGTTGTTGTTGCCCACCTTTTGACCTCTCGGATGCACGTTTAAAAACACCACGAAAACCGGACATGCCAGCTTGCGTTCATATCATGAACCTTAGTCATTCACGGAATGAACGTCAAGCACGTTCAAATCATGAACATTAGGGTTGACAGGGACGTTCATTTCATGAACTCTTTCACTGCGTTAGGGCTAAAAATGGGCCTTTTTGTCCGGGGGGAGCCGATTCACCCGGACTGCGGTAGCGTGCCGGAATCCAAGCGCGAATCCAGACCAGAACCAGAATGAAATCCGGTATCTTTATACGATTCCCCCGTAAATTTTTCCGTAAATTTCATCGATAAATGCTGAAGCAAGTAAACCGTTTGCTCATCTGGCTGGCGTCGTGGGCCGTTATGCCGGTCTCCGTTCTTTGGGTTCTGTGCCAATTGGTGCGCCATGTGGGGAAGTTCAGACGGGCGGATTTGGTCTTCCATGATGTCTATATGTCGAATTACGGGACGGCCATGTGTAATATTGCGGTTGCCCTGCGCCATCACAAGGGCAAGAACATCCTGATGTCGCTCTTATTCGAGAGGGGGAGCACACATAACCTGAAGCTGGGCCTGATTTATCGTGATGTGAACGTTCTGTTCCTGAGAAAGCCATGTCTGGTTTTCCATATCATGGGGCGGAAATTCCGCATTCCGAGCGACAGGATATTTATTCCCGTCAAGGAGGCCGTCGCCAAATTTTTCATGTCTCTGTTCGCCCCCAAGGCCAGTTTTGAGCCTTTTGCGCGGCTGGTGGACTATCAGAAGCCCCCTCCCGAATTTCAGGGAATCATTCCCGAAAATTACGCGGGAACAAAAATCAGGGGACTTTGTTCGGCATTCCTTTTTATTGCCCACTGCAAGGCAGAGCATAAAGACCACTCCCTCTCCGAGTTGAAGCTGCCGGAGCCCATAAGACGGAATATCCACCAAAAACTGGTTCAGGCCCGCCAGGGAAAGCCGGCGCGCCTGTGCATGCTTTATAATAAACTGGAGGAGAATGCCGATAGCCCCCGCCAGGGCTCACCCCTTGAGGCCTACCTCCCCGCCGTGCGGTTGCTGGTAGCGCGCGGTTATCAGGTTTTATTGGCCGGGGACAAGTTTCTCGAGGGTGAAGCGCTGGAGGCATTCAACGGCATGGTGGTTACCGCATGGAGCCTGGAGGTTGATCTGGACCTTTTCCGGCTTTTTACGGCCACGGAAGCGGATATTCTCATTGGCGAGTCTGGGGGTGGGTTCATGCTTCCTCTGGTCGTCGGCCTACCTATCCTCGCCCTCAATTATTATCCCTTTGGCATTGGCGCTCCCGGAACATGGGTCTACCCGAAGCGTTACACGGATTTAGCGGGGAACTTCGTTCCCTATGAAAGGGCCATAGCGGAGGATTTGTACGGTTATTACGATCCCGACAGGCCCGGACCCAAGCCCCTGTCTATTATTCCGGTCTGTAATTCGGAAGAGGAAATTACCGAGGCCGTGTCGCATTTCCTGGAAGACCTGGAAAATCCCGATGGTGAGGCGCCGGGGGAAGAATTGATGAAGATCGTTCCCGAGATGTCGCTATTCCACATCTACGGGTCACGGTTTTCCCCATCCTTTATCCGCCGCGACCGGGAGGTCTCCGCCTTCCTTGATTCTTGCGCGCCACGTCCGCGCGACCGGGAGGCGGGGTGAATGCCGTGGGGTTCCGGCTATTCCGGCATTCGGGTGGGGAAATGAAAAATTGTTGAAAAATATTTTCAAGAGGTTTTCCCGGCTCGGCATTAAGCTGGTATCGGGGATTCTGTTATTTCTCAATTCTGTCGCTTTTCTCGGTCTCATGGTGGTGCGGGGGGCGAAGCTTGGGAAATACGATATTATCGTTATCCCTTCTATCTCTGTTAATTTCGGGAATTCCGTTTACGTTCCGGATATTCTCCGCAGGCGCCACAAGGGAAAGCGAATTCTGTTCATTATTCCCTGGGACAAGGGGAGTGGGCTGAACACCGCCACGGGCTCTATTTTTCCGGATGTTGATATTTGGTTTTTCAAACTTCTCATGGCGCGCTTCACCCTGCTTGGAAAAAAGATCGCCATGCCGCCCCCGAATGTGGCCGACGGCGTATTGAGGAAGATATTTTTGCGGCTTGTCCCGATCCTGGCGCCGCAGACACAAATCCTCAACTGGCGGGAAGCCCAGTCAACTCCGATTCCAGGCGAGTTGAAGGCGCTTTCGGAAAGCGATCCTGATTCGAGGTACTGGGATCTGGGGGTTCATTGCTGGTTACAGCGGAACGTAACCGCTCCGAAGCTGGTGCTTGAAGAGGAAAAGCGCCTGCTTATCAGCAAGCGCCTTGCCGCGGCGCGGCGAGCGGCGGGACGCGGGGAGGGATCGAAGCTCTGTGTGTTCTATTCCAGTTGGTTCGATGTGGGGCCGCTGCATTGCCGGAAAACCTCGCCTCCCGATTCATACGTTCCCGCCTTTCGCCATCTTGTTGAGCGCGGATATCAGGTCATGATGACGGGAGAGCAGGAAATGTCCCCGGCCTATCGCCGTGAGTTCGGAGGCATGGCCGTGGACGCGGACAGTCTGGGCGTGGACAAGAAATCTTATCTTGTATTTGCCGGAACCGAGGCCGATTTTTTTATTGGAGACCCTGGCGGCGGCAATGTGCTTCCCTCCATCAACGATATTCCATTGATGGTTTTTAATGCCTATGCCTTGGGCGGCAATGTTCATGGAGCGTGTATCTTCCCCAAAAAAGCCATGGATCAGGATAACCGCGAGCTTTCGCTGGAAGACATCGTGGGGCTCAGGGACGTGATCACTCCCCCCGCGGATCTGAAATTTTATGAAAATACGGAGGAGGACATTCTGGAGGCGGTCATATCCTTTGTAGAGGAAATAGAGGGGCGCGAGCAGGTGGACGAGCGCCTATTTCTGGGAGAGATATTCCCGGACAAGTTCGATTACGTGGCATCCAGGGTGAGGCTTTCAAAGGCGTATGTCCGCCAGTATTGTCCTGGTCTGGTCCCGGTAAATGACGGTTTTCAAGAAAAAGTCTCCGCGGAAAATGCCTGCTGACAATCCAGAAAAAAAATCTTCCGTAGAGACGTTTGCGAAGGAATATCTGTGCCAGCGCATCAGTCCGGAGGAAAGTTTCGAGGACCTTCTCGTCTTTCCGCGCTATTTCGAGATTGAAACCGTCAATACCTGTAATGCGCGCTGTCCCATGTGCACCATTGAATCCTGGACGCGCCATTCGCCAGTCATGGACATGGGCCTGTTCACCAAGATCGCCGATGAAATAGGTGAATATGCGGAACAGGTACGCCGGGTCAGCCTGTTCAAGGACGGCGAACCGCTTCTCGACAAGAAACTCCCTCTGCGCATTGCCCTTCTCAAGGAGAGCGGGGTGGAGAATGTGGCGATCCACACCAATGTGTCGCTGCTCGATGAAAAGCGTGGTCCGGCCCTTCTGGAGGCTGGGCTCGATGAAATCACCCTATCCGTGGACAGCCTCAAGAAAGATGTTTTCGAGGAGATTCGCGAAGGTCTGAACTTTGAAGTGGTGCTTGAGAACGCCCTGCGGTTCATTGAACTGCGCAATCGCATTCGTCCCTCTGCCGAGATCAGAATGCGCATGATTATTCAGGATTCAAATAAAGAGGAATTCCCTGAATACGAAGCCTATTGGAGTGACAAGCTGGCTTCCCATGACCGCTGCTTCAGCCATAACATCCACAACTGGGGTGGCCAGCTTGAAGGCCACAAGCATGTGGCCGCAAGTCTGCAGCCTCGGGTGCCCTGTGTCAGCCTGTGGTCGGCCATGGTTATTTTCGCCGATGGCGATGTGCCCATGTGCACCGTGGATTTCCACAACACCCATCCCACGGGAAGCGTGGTGGAAAACTCTATCAAGGAACTATGGGATTCTCCTGTGATGGCGGAGCGCCGTCAGATTCATATGGAACACAGGCGAGGCATTTTTCCTAATTGCCTTACCTGTAATGTCTGGGACGAACCCAGCGACTTCGAGGCATTTTCCGAGAGCTACGTCAAACAGCTCTCTGTAAAAACCGGATAGAGATTCTTTGCTCTTTTCCGGCTAGCCAGCCAGGGGAAGTTCCCTTGGCTACAAAGACGTTACTGAAATTTATTTTTTATAGAGGAGGTGTCCTATGAAAAATCTGGACACACTGAACGAACATTTTCCCGAAAAAGGCTGGATTCTCATTGATCTGGAGAATCCGGAAACCGTCTTTAAGGCAAGAGACGGGATGCCGGGGTTTTTAAAAGACAATTTTTTCTCCTCTCTGGAGCGGCTCGAAGATCTGCACGGGCACATTCCAGACGACGAAACCTATAGCAAAATGCATCTGGCCCTGACCGATTTCTACCGTGGGCAGGGATACGCCAGGGATATCATCACCTCTGAGGTCGATTTCCTCAGGCAGTTTGTCAGCTCCGACCTGTCTATCCAGGCCAAGCCCTATCTTCGTGTCGCGCGGCCGGGTGCCGCTCAGGACAATATAGGGCTTGGTCTGGATAGACAGGTCGGTTTAAGGATAGGCCCCAAAAGGAAAACCTAGGTGAAGATTCATAAGCTGTTGAATATGGATGGCGATATTCCGGTCAGAATCGACGGGCCACCCAGAAAATTCGTTTTTACAATCACAACGAAGTGCAATCTTCGCTGTCCTAAGTGCCTGTACCTGATAAATGATCCGCATTATTTCGATAACAAGGGGTTCATGCCCTTTTCGCTTTACAAGGACATCATCGATTCGGCCGGCGGCGCCATCCGTACAATTACCCTGACCGGCGGAGAGGCGACGCTTCATCCGGAATTCGAGACATTCATCGATTATGCGCAAGGCAGGGATATCGATATCGGGCTTGCCACAAACGGCACGTTGATCAAACAGAACTTGCCCGCCTTGCGTAAGATCAGCGGCCATTTCCGCATCAGTTTCGACGGTTATGATTTCGATTCATATGCTGCCGAGCGGGAGGGCAATGAGAAGCAGTGGCGGGCGATCATCGATGGTGTTGAAGTCCTGCGTGCCGAAGGCATCTCGTTTTTCTGCTCATTCGTTCTGGGCCGCCATAATCTTTCTGACATATTTAAGATGCTGGATTTTGTTACCGAGACCGCCGCGGCGGGCGTCCAGTTTCATTCCTTAAATCCGATTGGAAAACTTGATTCTCTTGTCATCAAACGTTCCGATCCCCTGGTCGCTGAGACCATCGATAAGATTCTGGAACGGGATGATTATCCTTTCGATATCCGCCTTCCAGTGGTTTTCGACACGGAGTCCAAGGACTTTCAGAAGAAAACCTGTTCCTACCCTTGGACCGGCACCTATGTTGATGACCTCGGGGATGTGGCGTTTTGTTGTCACCTGCCCCACGATTCCGAAGTTGGCAATTTTTCTAAGGGCTATGATTACAACAGCGAAAAAATTGTTGAGTTCAGAAAATCCATCGTTGATGGAAAGCCGCCCGACAGTTGCATCTACTGTCATCGCCGCTTTATCGGGGAAGAGCCTTATTTCAGCGCCGCGGAGAGAAAATGGGCCTTTCCCCCGGCGGAAAGTCCCCGCAACAACCGGGAAACGCTTGTGGATGAACCTGAAGCGGAAGAACTTGAGGCCATTTAAGCATTGTGTGTTCATGAAGGCGGGACGCTGTCTCCGGGCAAATTGGGCCCATGATCCTGATGTGGGAAAAAGCAGCTATTCGTCCCACCACTTATAGTCCTGTCACTTATCCGGCCGTCGGTTAAGGATCGTCATGGCAAAAATCAAACGCCTGGGGTTCCTCGGCGCCGGTCCCATGGCGCGGTCTCATGCCGCGGCGGCGGCGGCGCTGGGTGCCGAGATTACGGCCGGCTGTACTGTCCGCAAAGACTCGCCCAACTGGGATGAATTCAAAAAGATCGCGCCTCACGCCAGGTACATGACCGACGGCGAGGCGCTGATAGCAGATGATACCGTCGACGCTGTGGTGGCCTGTCTCCCCTGGGATGTGATGCCACAGTGGGCGGAGCGGCTGATGAAAGCACCGGGACCGGTGCTCATGGAAAAGCCCATTGGTTTCGATGCAAATGAGGCCCGGGCACAGGCGGAAGCGTTTGCCGCGACCCTCGGTAACAAGCTGGTGGGGTATAACCGACGCTTTTACGAGACTGTGATTCTTCTGCGGGAGCGCGTGAAGAGAGGCGGGCTAAAGGCCGTCCGGGTGGTGATTGCGGAGTCGATTGAAAGCCAAGTGGAAAGACATGGCAGGGATATTCTCACCCATCTCGTTTCCTTTTGTTCAGCACATACTCTCGACCTGATGCTGCATATTCTTGGCCCCTTGCGTCCCGTGGCAGCGGCCCCTTTCCCCGAAACGGGCGAGGCCGCACCGTTTGTTTCACTGAATGGAATGCTGGCCACCCAAGAGGGTATTCCGGTGGCGCTTGCCCTTAACGCCGATGAACCCGTGAATACGGGCATGTGCTGTCTGTTTGATGACGGCACGGCCTGGGAATTATCGCCGCTGGAGACCCTGACTGTTTACAACGGGCTGGATGTTCAGCCCCCCACGCCACAACGAAATATCCGCAATTATACACCCAGGGTTGAGGCCCGATACGAGGCGGATGCCAGCCTCAAGCCCGGCTGCCGTGATCAGATGACGGCCTTTCTGTCGGGGGAAT
>Ga0187827_10009606_pt1 | contig 10219 bp, 8 predicted proteins | sample ETNtaG_39_FD_167969 | JGI IMG/M metagenome (GOLD analysis project Ga0187827, IMG submission 167969) | Marine microbial and viral communities from oxygen minimum zone, Eastern Pacific Ocean - ETNP2014_SV_150_PacBio MetaG (Illumina Assembly) | ecosystem: Environmental > Aquatic > Marine > Hypoxic... | reverse complement strand
AGTAAATGTTGGTCTCAAGTTTGAGTTTATTGTTTGTTTCCATTTAACAATTCCACTTCTTTCATCTAAGGCAAAAAACTCATTTTTATTATTTGAAAAATAGATTGATTTATTTTCGACAATTAAATCAGAATTTTTAAGTGAAAATGAATTTTCATAGATTGAACTACTTTGTGTAGGCGTTTGCCACAACAAATTACCCGAGCTTAAATCAATTGAACTAACATCGCCTAAGGTGTTAATAAAAATTACTCTATTATTACTTACTACTACTGATAATTTTTGCTGAGATTTAATAAAAGATTTCTCAGTTTTAAAATTCCAAATTTCTTCACCACTTTTAATTGAGTAACTTCGCAATATATTGTCAAAATCAATTACAAAAAACTTATCTTTAAAAATCTTTATCTGTGAATTAAATGGAGCGATATTATTTTTAGACCAACTCAATTCACCATTATTAATATCAATTGCATAATACTTTGCAATATTATCTGCAACGACCAGATATTTTTCATTACTGTCAAAATATAATATTGGCTTTAATTTCTTTTCTGCTTTTGAATAGATGTTTTTTTGCCATATAAGCTTAGAATTTTCATCAAAGTTTAATATTAATCCTTTGTCATCAAAAAAGATGATACTATTTCTTTTTGTTAACAATAATTCAGGCTGAAAATAATCAAATTTACTAATTTTTGAAAATTTATATTTAGATACTTCTTTTAAATCTCCATTAAATTTAACAATGCCATTATTATTGCTTAAATTATTTACAAAGCTTTTGTTTTTAAAATTACTTTTTAACTTTATTTTTAATTGAGGGTTAAATTCTTTTTCATAAATTTTGGTTTCTTGAAATACTTCTTTTTCAATTATAGTTTTTTCAATCTTTAATTTTTCAGATTTGCTCCAAAATCCTGTTTTGGTATCTAGTGAACAATTGTTTACAAAAAAAAATATTAATAAAAAATTAAAAAATTTATTCACTGAAATCTCTACGTAATCTTTTTTGTGTCTCTAGTTTTATATTTTCGTTACTATTCTCTAAACTTATAATTTGATTATAAAATTCCCTAGCTTTTTGTTTTTGATCCTTAGAATAAAAATATTCAGCCATTAAATAAAGCGCATGTGATTTCCATGCACTTTTAGAATTAATTAATGGATTTAAAATTCTAATTAAATTATTTTCAGTTTCAAAATCAGAATTAAATAGACCTTTTTTAAAAATTATTAAATCTTTAATTTCTTCGTCAAGTTTAACTTCATTAATTAATAAATCAAAATATTTATTAATTTCCTCATTAGTAGTTTCTATATCGTTATCAATTATAAAATATAACGCTAAAGGCGAGTAGGTCGTATCTTTTTCTTCAATTATCTCTATTAACTCACTTTTTACACTTGTTTTGTTTCCTGAAATAAAATTATTACTCACACTATTATATCTTTCGGCTATTTTAATTCTTTTTTTATTTTTAAAATCTCCGTAAGCAAAATACCCAAAAATTATTAAAATAATTGCTGAGATAGATATAATTATTTGTTTTTTATTATTAATAAAAAAATTTCTAATCTTTTCGTTTCTTGTATTTTTATCTATTATTGCTATATCTTCTTCCATTGCTAAATCATGTTCCTTAAAACGTACTGAAGAATTCCACCGTTTTTATAATATTCAATTTCATTTTTAGTATCTATTCTGCATAAAGTTTGTATTTTTTTTATGTCTCCATGATCATATTTTATCTCTACTTCAACCTTATCGCCTGGCCCTATTCCATTTTCTATATTAAGCACACTAATTAATTCAGATCCAATTAATTTTAAATTTAATCTATTCATTCCATCAATAAATTGAAGTGGAAGTATGCCCATTCCTATCAAATTAGATCTATGAATTCGCTCAAAGCTTTCAGCCATAACTACCTTTATTCCTAGTAATTTAGTTCCTTTTGCTGCCCAATCTCTTGAGGATCCTGTGCCATATTCCTTGCCACCTATAACAACCAAGTCAGTTCCTCTTTTTTTATATTCAGCAGCAGCTTCGTAAACTGGCATAACTTTTTCTTCAGGATATAATTTAGTAAAACCACCTTCAGTTCCTGGCGCCATTTCATTTCGAATTCTTATATTTGCAAAAGTACCTCTCATCATTACTTCATGATTACCTCTTCTTGAACCATAAGAATTATAATCTTTAGGTAAAATTTGACTTTTCATAAAATATTCACCAGTTGGACTTTCTTTTTGTATGGAACCTGCAGGAGATATATGATCTGTTGTAATCATATCACCTAAAATTAATAGAGGTCTAGTATCTTTAATAGCTGTAAATCCTTCAGGTTCTTCTGTTAAATCTTCAAAGAAAGGTGGTTTTTTTACATATGTTGAACTTTCGTCCCAATTATAAATACTACTTTTTTCAGTTTTTATTTTTTGCCATTGTTCTGTTCCTTTAGAAATGTTTGAATATCTGTTTACAAACATTTCAGGGTTTAATGAATTTTTTAAAGTATCTTCTATTTCTTTATTCGAAGGCCAAATATCTTTTAGATAAACATCTTTTCCATCAGAACTTTTTCCAAGAGAATCTTTGTATAAATCTACTTGCATTGATCCAACCAAGGCATAAGCAACTACCAATGGTGGTGATGCTAAATAATTTGCTTTAACTAAAGGAGATATTCTTCCCTCAAAATTTCTGTTCCCTGATAATACAGAGACTGTATAAATATTTTCTTCTTTTACAGATTCTGAAATATTTTTTAGCAATGGGCCGGAATTGCCAATACATGTTGTACATCCATAACCAACCAGGTTAAATCCTAATTTATCTAAAAATACATTTAATCCAGCTTTAGCTAAATAGTCTGTTACAACTTGCGATCCAGGTGCTAAAGAAGTTTTAACCCAAGGTTTTGTTTTTAATCCAAATTCAACTGCTTTTTTTGCAAGCAGACCTGCAGCAATTAAAACATTGGGATTAGAAGTATTCGTACATGAAGTGATTGCAGCAATTAATATTGAACCATCTTTAATATCATAATCGGTACCATAAACTCTTGAAACATTGGGAGTTTTTCTTTGAGTAATACTTTCAAATACTTTTTGAAAATTTGATGCTGCCTCAGTTAACAGAACTTTATCTTGAGGTTTTTTCGGTCCAGAAATTGTTGGAACCACTGTTGACATATCTAAAGAAAGAGTGTCAGTAAATATCATGTTATCGCTTGCCCATAATCCTTGAAGTTTTGAATATTCTTCAACAATTTTTATAGTTTGATTACTTCTTCCTGAAAATTTTAAATATTTTAAAGTTTCTTCATCAACTGGAAAGAATCCACAAGTTGCTCCATATTCAGGGGCCATATTTGCAATGGTTGCTCTATCAGCTAACGTTAAATTTTTCAAACCTTCGCCATAAAATTCAACAAATTTTCCGACAACTCCTTTGTTTCGAAGTATTTTAACAACAGTTAGAACTAAATCTGTTGCTGTAGTTCCTTCTGGCAATTTATTTGTAATTTTAAATCCAATTACCTCTGGAATTAACATTGAAATTGGTTGACCTAACATTCCTGCTTCAGCTTCTATTCCTCCAACACCCCAGCCAAGTACTGACAGACCATTTACCATTGTTGTATGACTATCAGTTCCAACTAGAGTATCTGGAAACAAATAATCTTCTTCTTGATATTTTTCAGACCAAACAACTTTAGATAAATACTCTAAGTTGACCTGGTGACAAATTCCGGTGCCTGGTGGCACTATTCTAAAATTGTTAAATGCTTGTTGTCCCCATTTTAAAAAAGAATATCTTTCACTATTTCTTTGAAATTCAATCTCAACATTTTTTTCTAAAGAGTTTTGGTTAGCAAATTGATCAACTTGAACTGAGTGATCAATTACTAAGTCAACTTGTGAAAGTGGGTTAATTATGTTCGGGTCTTTATTTTTTTCTTTAACAGCTTCCCGCATAGCAGCTAAATCAGCAACAGCTGGAATTCCCGTATAATCCTGTAATAAAACTCTTGCTGGTCGATATGCTATTTCAGTAGTGGATTTTTTATCTTTCAACCAATCTTTAATGGCTTCAATTTGATTTTTTGTAACAGAAAGATCGTCTTCAAATCTTAATAAATTTTCTAGTAAGACTTTTAATGACTTTGGCAGTTTAGAAACATCTGAAAGTCCATTTTTTTCAGCCTCTGCTATGGAATAATATTTGTAATCTGAACCGTTTATCTTTATTGACTTTAATGAATTAAATGAATTTTTTTTTCCTGGTTTCATAATATTAGTAATAAAAAGTTGCTATACAACCTAGTAAGAGAATGGACATAACATAATTAAACAACTTTATAAATTTCTCATTTGTAGCAAATTTCTTTAAAAACTTTCCTATTAAAGTCCAAAAAGTTATACTAAAGCAAGCAAATATAAAAGCTACTGTTATCACCCATAAAGAATATTTAATAAAATTTTCTCCACTTTCTACATAAGTAGATACAATTATAATTGCAACTATAACAGCTTTGGGATTTAGAAATTGAAAAAAAAAAGTTTCAATAAATTTTACTGGGTTCTCTGAAGAATTGTCAGAATTAGATTTAGAAAAAGCTATCTTGTAAGCTAAATAAATTAAAAAAATTGTTCCAGCGTATTTCAACATTTCTTGAATTATTGGGAACATTTTAAAAATATTTATTAATCCAAAATTGACAACTACAACTAAACTTGTAAAACCAAAAATTACTCCGCACATATGTGGTATTGTTTTTATTATTCCAAAATTAAATGCGGAGTAAGATGCTACAATATTGTTTGGGCCAGGTGAACAACTGGTAGCAAACATAAATAGTGACATTGATAATATTTCAGGATGCATTGTGTTAGGCTATTGGTAACCCATTTTCAGCTTTTCGAGATGGATGAACAAGTGTAACTTTGCCTTCCGAATCTATTGCGCCAAGAATTAATACTTGAGAAAGAACTCCTGCAATATTTTTCTCTGGAAAATTACAGATAGCAATCACTTGTTTGCCTTTTAAATTTTCTTCGTTATAATAATGAGTTATTTGAGCTGAAGATTTTTTGATACCTATTTCTTTTCCAAAATCAACTTCAACTATCAATGAAGGTTTTCTAGCTTTTTCATTTTTTTTAACAGAAATAACTGTTCCTAATCGAATATCCACTTTGTCAAAAATGTCGTAGGTTATTTGTTCTTTCATTTTTTTAATATATAATCGATTATATTTATGAGTACAGAAAATAATATTGATATTGCTTACAAAAATTCAATAAAAATTTTATCAGATCTAATATCATTTAAAACTATTTCTGGAGAGGATAACAACCTGCTGATTAATTATTGCGATGAAATTTTAAAGAAAATTGGTGCCACCTCATTTAAAACATTTGATAATAAAAAAAAAAGAGTAAACCTTTTTGCTACATTAAAAGCAAAAAATCCAAATGGAAAAAAACCAATTATATTATCTGGCCACACTGATGTTGTTCCTGTTTCTAAAAGTTGGAGCACAGATCCATTTAAAGCATCAATAAAAGACGATAAATTATATGGAAGGGGCGCTTGCGATATGAAAGGATTTATTGCTTGTACACTTGCCTATGCTCCAGAATATTCTAAAGCAAATTTAGATAGAGATATTCATTTTTCATTTACATTTGATGAAGAAACAGCTTGCCAAGGAGCTCCTATATTAATTAAAGAATTAATTAAAAGAGGAATTAAAGATGGAATTTGTATTGTCGGTGAACCAACTAGTATGAAAATTATTAATGCTCATAAGGGATATTATGAATATAATACTCAATTTAAAGGATTGGCTGGACATAGTTCTGCTCCACATAAAGGTGTGAATGCTATTGAATATGCTATTAGATATATCAATAAACTTATAGAGATAAGAGAAATATTGAAATCAAGAGCTCCTAAAAATTCTACTTTTGACCCACTTTATACTACATTGCAAATAGGAATTATTTCCGGAGGCACTGCAAGAAATGTTATTGCTGATAAATGTAATGTTGAATGGGATTTAAGACCAGTTGTTAAAGAAGATGGAGTGTTTGTTAATTCAGAAATAGATAAATTTGCAAAAGAAACTCTTATACCGGAAATGGTTAAAATATATCCAAAATCATTTATTAAAAAAGAAATTATTGGTGAGATTATTGGTTTTGATAAAGAAGAAAATTCTCAAGCTTGTGAACTGATATCAAGTTTAACCGGTGATAATTCTAGAGGAGTAGTGTCATTTGGAACTGAAGCTGGATTATTTCAAGAAATAGGAATTAGTGCTGTAGTCTGTGGACCTGGTTCAATTGAACAAGCTCATAAAGTTGATGAATATATAAAACTTGATGAATTAAAAAAATGTTTAATATTACTTGAAAGAATTAAAAATCAATCAGTTTTTAATTAATTTTTAGTTCCAACCACCAACTGTTTTAACTTCTAAAAACTCAATTAAACCTTCAATACCAGCTTCTCTTCCAATGCCAGAATGTTTATAACCGCCGAATGGTGAATCTCCTGAAATACCTACTCCATTTACATCTACCATTCCAGATCTGAGTTTTCTTGCAACTCTTTTGGCTTTTTCTTGATCTTTAGTTTGAATATAATTTGTTAAACCATATGGAGTATCATTAGCAATTGAAATTGCTTCTTCCTCAGTTTCAAAAGGTATTATGGATAGTACTGGACCAAATATTTCTGTTCTTGCAATATCCATTTGATTATTTACATCTGCAAAGACAGTTGGTTTAACATAGTATCCTTTTTCAAGTCCTTCAGGTTTGCCTGTTCCTCCTGCTATCAATTTTGCTCCCTCGTCAATTCCTTTTTGAATTAAAGTTTGAATTTTGTTAAATTGTGTTTCAGAAACTACAGGACCTATGTGGTTCCCTTTTTTCTCTGGAGAATCTACTCTAGTATTAGCTGTTAATTCTTTAACCCTTGTAATTGTTTCATTATAAATAGATTTTTCAACTAGCATTCTTGTTGGAGCATTACAAGATTGCCCAGAATTTCTAAAACATCTTTGAACGCCTCTTTCTATAGCTTCTGCATCAGCATCTTTAAAAATTATATTCGCTCCTTTTCCTCCTAGTTCTAAACTTATTCTTTTGAAATCTTTAGCTGCATTCTGAGATATTAATGCTCCTGCCCTAGTTGAGCCAGTAAATGAAATCATATTTACATCGGGATGACTAGTTAAAGCATCGCCTGTTACTGCCCCATCTCCATTGATTAAATTAAAGACTCCGGCTGGAAATTTTGTTTCATCAATCATTTCTGCAAGAATCATTGATGATAGTGGCGCTACCTCTGAAGGTTTTAATACCACTGTGCATCCTGCAGCTAGCGCAGGAATTACTTTTAAATTAACCTGATTTATAGGCCAATTCCATGGTGTAATTAAAGCGCAAACACCCTTGGGTTCATATAACAATTTTTGATTATTAGATTGCTCTCCTAAATCTCTCTCAAATTTAAAATCTTTTAATATCCTTTTAAATGATTTTATGTGGCTAGCTCCAGTTGCTGCTTGAAGTTCAGTCGAAAAATCTATTGGTGCTCCCATTTCAAGAGATATAGTCTTTGCCATTTCTGCCCATCTTTTTTTATAAATAGCATATAATTTTTCTAATAGTTCAAGTCTTTCTTCTTTAGTTGTAAATGCCCATGTTTCAAAAGCTTTCTTTGCAGCATTAACAGCTTTGTTTACATCTTCTTTTCCTCCAAGTGATATTTCAGCACACGGTTCTTCATTAGCTGGGTTTATTACCTTATAATCCTTTGGTTCAACAGGTGAAACCCACTCACCATTAATATAGAAATTTTTTTTATTTAGCATTTTTGAAAACTATCTTATTGTTATTTTTTTGCAAAGAGATTTGTTAGCTCATAAACAATTGTTGCGGCTGCTAGTGAGGTAACTTCCGCATGATCATAAGCTGGTGATACTTCAACTACATCAGCAGAAATCAAATTTAATCCAGATAAACCTCTAATAACATTTACAATTTCTCTAGTTGTCATACCTGCAATCTCTGGAGTTCCCGTTCCTGGTGCGTAAGCTGGATCTAAAACATCTATATCAATTGATAAATATAATGGATTGTTTCCAACTCTTTTTCTAATCCTTTTAACTATTTTATCAATTCCTTGAGTTTGAAATTCATCGCAATGAATTATTTTAAATCCAAAACTTGCATCATTCTCTAAATCATCTCTACTATAAAGAGGCCCTCGAATACCTATGTGCATCGAAGCATCATCTAAAAATAAATTTTCTTCTCTTGCTCTCCTAAAAGGAGTTCCATGTGTATAAGGTGCTCCAAAATAAGTATCCCAAGTATCAAGATGCGCGTCAAAATGAACTAATGCTACCGGTCCATTATTAATTTTATTAATCGCTTTCAGTAAAGGAAAAGCTATGGTGTGGTCGCCACCCATACTTATTATCCCCCTTGTTTTATTTAATAATTCCAAAGCTCCATTCTCTATTTGTTTGATAGCTTCTTTGATGTTAAATGGATTACAAGTAATGTCGCCTGCATCAGCAACTTGTTGAACTTTAAATGGTTCAGTATCGTAATTTGGATGATAGTTGGTTCTTAAATGTTTGGATGCTTGTCTTATGCTTTGAGGACCAAAGCGTGCACCGGGTCTGTAACTAGTTCCAGCATCAAATGGGATTCCGACTATTGCTAAATCGCAACTTTCAACATCTCTTAATTCTGGTAATCTTGCAAATGTCGACGGACCAGCAAATCTTGGAACTTTGGTTCCACTAACTGGTTGAATAGTATTTTTATCTTTCTTCTTTTTCAAAACAATTGTTATTTAACCATTATTTCATCTTTAATAAAAGCTTTGCAATGAGCAGCTACATGAGTAGTGCCTTTTTACTAATATAAGCTGATTTCGTTTATTCCATGTAATTAACGTAGCTAAAATTACGATCTTCTAATACAAATAAGATAGCTAATACTGCTAATATTATTGAAAAATCTGAAAAAAGCTTAGCAGAATTCATAATAATTAATTCAAAGAATAGCCCCAATGCATATCAAACAAGGAAATTGCGTGGAGATGGGACTATTCTTTATTAATTATTGACAATTCGTCACTGGTATTTTTTTTACATCTTTGCCATCCGGCTTGTCCACAATACATGTTATTGTAAGCAGACCTGATTGCATGACTGCATTTTGAACTTTGACATCTTTGCCAATAAAAAAACTCGCTGAGATACCGTTCTTTTCAACACCTTTATGAATATATTTTTTATCTTTATCATTAGCTTCGCCTGTGTGTAATGACTTAACCTTTAATAAATTGTCTTCTATACTTACCTCAACATCTTTCTTTTCATGTCCAGGCATAGAAAATTCTATATCATAAGAATTATCACTAGTTTGAACTATGTTATAGCTAGATTTATTCGTTTCAAAGGCATCCAAATCCTCATTATAACAGTGTTCAAAATGTCTAAAGACATCATCAAAACCTACTGATAAAGGTCTTAATGAATCTATAATCGATAAAGCTTTCATTGTTATTGCTCCTTCTTAATATATAAATATTAAATTGAAAATAAAATTTATTGTTCTAAATCAATAATATTTTGATTTGATATAGAGCAATAATTAATTCTCTATCGATTTCTTAATTGACTAAAATTTAGTATTTATCTAATTTCATTGATTTTGCTAGAAGTTGTATGCTTTAATTTATTGATCTAGATCAAAAAAAGCTTTTTTATATTTGATAATATAAACCTATTCTACGCTCAATAATTTTATCCCTTTCCACAGTTATAATTAAAGTATTGGGCGTAGATATTGTGTTTTCAAAACTAATTTGCCAGTATTAGATTGAAATAATATTTTTGACTTTGATCCAAATCAAATACCAAAAATTTATATGGTGTATTTTTTTCTTAATGTCCACACAAATGATTTTCACTTTTTCTTATTTGTCTTTTCTTGTACTTATTGCAATGTCTTGTATTAATAAAGGAAGAACAGCTTTTAAATTAAGGTCAATATCTTTAGTTTGTTTAGGAGTATCTGCTATTGCTTATATTTATTTTATAAAGAACTCAATATTATAAATTATTTTTCACTGGCCTCAATTTAAATAAAAATATTATGTTATTAAATAAAGACAAAT
>Ga0187827_10009603_pt1 | contig 10221 bp, 10 predicted proteins | sample ETNtaG_39_FD_167969 | JGI IMG/M metagenome (GOLD analysis project Ga0187827, IMG submission 167969) | Marine microbial and viral communities from oxygen minimum zone, Eastern Pacific Ocean - ETNP2014_SV_150_PacBio MetaG (Illumina Assembly) | ecosystem: Environmental > Aquatic > Marine > Hypoxic... | reverse complement strand
GAATTTGCAGGATGTTTTCCCCTGCGGCCACAAACGCCGCGGTCAATTCAACCTCAATGTCGAACCCATTTGCGGTGAGAGTGGCATTGTCGAGGACTTCCCGCCGCCACATCTTATAACAGGTCTCCATATCCCGAATAGCAACGCCGTAGAGGACATTGGTCAAAAAAGTCACAAACTTGTTGCCCAACCGTAATAATGTCGTCTGGCTGGAAAAGTCTCGATATCCGTAAATCACACGCGTCTGACCTGAAGCGATTGGATCATAAAGTCGCAAAAAGTCCGCAGGGTCGTACTCAAGATCACCGTCTTGAATGACAACGATCTCTCCCGTGGCTTCCGCCAGACCGCTGCGTACAGCCGCGCCCTTACCTTGGTTAGCTGAGTGTCGAATGATCTTCACCGAGGGTAGCTTGGTCTCTTCAATTTCATTTAATGTCTCATCCGTCGAACTATCGTCAACTACGATGATTTCGGTGTCGAGATCTATTGCGGCCACGCGCTTTAGCACTTCTTTAATAGTTGCAGCCTCGTTAAATGCGGGAACTATCACAGTGACAATCACTGAAAGCCTCGCCAAAGCCTTATTATGTCAACAAATGATCTAAGGATCACCTTGGGGCTGTTCCCAGATTGTTCGCCGGATTTCCTTGGGTAGTGGGTTACACCAACTTGGGCGAACCTATATCCCGACCGATGGGCTCGAGAAATTAATTCCGCAGAAATAGCCGCGCCCCGGCCTGAAATCAGTTGTTCGACATCGATCGCCTCACGCCTGAACAATTTAAAACCACAATCCACATCGCGAACCTTGACGCCTAGCACAACACGAACAAGTCCAGTCCACAACCACCCATTAAGCCGCCTGTAGAAGGGGTCAGCACGATTCCTCCGGTAGCCCAAAACAAATCCGTGGCCTGGAAGCGCCTCAACCAGAGAAGAAAGATCTGATAACGAAAACTGGCCATCACCGTCCGCATAAAAAACAAGGTCTTTCTGCGCCGCTTGAAACCCGGTCCGTAGAGCCATTCCGTAACCGAGATTCTCGGTATGCGGGAGCAGACGCACCCGTTCATTAGACAGGACCATTGCCTCGACCACCTGACTCGTTCCATCGGTGGAACCATCATCGATGACTAGAATTTCGAAATCATCAGTGATGGCAGGCAAATGGGCCAGCGCATCCGTAATCACACGTTCAACATTCGCTGCCTCGTTGAAACAAGGAAAAAACACGCTGATCGAGGACCGCGGATTCAAATCATTTGGCATGAGTTGTCAGCAAAGCTCCCAAATCCAATTATTCCCGTCGTTGCACTTTCCGGATCGAGGCCGTTAGTTCTTTGACTATTGCACATCACGGGTCCCTTTAGCCGACAAGGCATAATCCATCATTGTTTAGAAAGGACGCCCTTGTGGATATCTCCTACACAACCTATTCAGCTCCCACTTGGTCAGTCAAAAAAAATATCGACACTGCCAAACGCATGGGATGCGACGCTCTTGAGCTTCGCCACATCGATGGAAAACCTATCGACCCTGCAATGCCAGCAAACCAGAGAAAAGATGTCGCAGACGAAATCCACAGCGCTGGATTAAACATCTGTGTCCTCGGAAGTGATTGCAAATTTGCTCACTCGTCACCATCTGATCGACGACAAGCAGTGCACCGCGCAATCGAATTTGTAGAGCTTGCAAAAACCTGGCAAGCACCAATCGTTCGTGTTTTTGGAGGTCGATACGAGCCCGGACCCAGCGACGACGAAGTGAATAATTGGGTCGCCGAATCTCTCCGTGAAGTGGCCAATGCGGGCGACGAACTTGACATCCAGATCGCGATCGAAACCCATGACGCCTTTTCGACCGGCCGACGGATTCGGGATGTCCTTGACCTTGCCAATCACCATCGGATTGGTGTCGTTTGGGACTTTGGACATCCTTTTAGATTAGGAGAGTCTGTTCCTGAAACATGGGAACTGATCGGGGCCAAGACAATCCACACACACTTCAAGGACATGAGTCACACTGGTGGAGGCCGAGATGGATGGGAACCCTGCCTGCCCGGTAACGGCGATCTACCGCTTCAGCAAATGGTGGATCGTCTTAAAGCAAATATGTACTCTGGTTACATCTCCACCGAGTGGGAGGGTCGTAACCCAACCGGACTGGACGATCCCACCGAAGCTTTGTTTAGCCATACGGCCTACCTGCAGAAATTAATTGGCGATAACTCACAACCCAGCTAAGCAGCTCATATTGTTACTTCGAACCATTGACACCGAAGGAACCTCCGACCTACGCTTTTTCAAGCTTTGATCGGGATAAGTACGCACTGACGCCACGTCAGAGAGCTGAACCTTTGCGCTGGAAGTTCAGTCGTCGGCCAAGTGTGAAATGGCCCCGTGAGCTGCGGACCGAACTGGACACCAAAGTAGGCTCCGCCGGTTGCCTGCCGTGACAGGGGCAGGGCATAGAGCACGTGCTCCACGCCCACAAGGAACGCTTCGGCGCTCGAACAGGGGTGGCACCGCGAAGGCTACAGACCTCTCGCCCCCTAAAAGGAAGTCCTATATTCCAACGCCCTGTTTCGGAGGCACTCGATGACCGCGACGTCGACAAATCCTGCTTCAATAGCGAATCCACGAGAGTGGGTGTTAGCTAACCTTGAGCAGGGTGTTGCAGCGCCGATTTATCAAGATATCCCTGGGGACCTCGACACTCCTGCATCAACGTACCTAAAGCTCCGGGGGACATCTCCTTCGTTCTTACTTGAGAGTGTCGAACGGGGCGAATCAGTGGGTCGTTACTCCTTTGTTGGTGCCGCACCCCGCCTAGTCGCACGGTTACACAGCGGCAGCGCCACGGTGAGGACGGCCAGCGGAAAAACGACACACGCGCACTATAGCGATCCCTTGGACTTCGTCACTAGCCTTCAGCACGACTTCCCCATTGCCACTCACCCCATGCTCCCTCCATTCCAAGGCGGTGCTGTCGGATACCTCGCATACGACGCCGCTGCGAACTTTGAAACGCTCCCTGTGCCGACTAACGACACCCTTGCCCTCCCAGAAGCAGTGTTTGTCTATTGTGACGAACTTGTAGTCTTCGACCACGCAAAGCAGGTAATCCGCCTTGTAACACTGGCGGTTCCAGGAAAAACCGCATCAAACAGCATCGCCGAAGCTGAAGAGAGGCTGGACGAACTTTCGCTCAAGCTAAAGCAGCCAATTAATCAACCACAGGAAAAACGCGAGCGAACCGACGCAACTGTTTCGCAAAGCATGACCCGGGATGAGTTTGAAAGTCATGTCCGGCGTGCCAAGGAATACATCGCTGCAGGAGATGTCATACAAGTACTTCCCTCAATCAGATTCTCTCGTGACTTAAACGTGGATCCATTCGAGGTGTACCGACAACTGCGACGAGTAAACCCGTCGCCGTATATGTTTTTCCTTGATCTCGACGACCTGCAACTCGCCGGGACTTCCCCTGAAATGCTTCTGCAAGCGGTGGACGGAACAGCGAAAACGAGGCCAATCGCGGGAACACGACCTCGCGGAAACACATCTGCTGAAGACGAACGATTGGCTGATGATCTCATGAAGGATCCAAAGGAATTGGCTGAGCATGTAATGCTCGTCGACCTCGGACGAAACGACCTGGGCCGTGTCTCCCTGCAAGGAACCGTGACTGTGGACTCACTCATGAAGGTTGAGCGTTTCTCTCACGTAATGCATATCGTCAGCGAAGTAAGTGGAAAACTGGCCACGCGTTTTCGGGGCATTGACGCCCTACGGGCCTGTTTCCCCGCAGGCACATTAACTGGAGCCCCAAAAATTCGAGCAATGGAACTGATAGCGGACATGGAAAACATGCGGCGTGGCCCATACGGTGGCGCGGTGGGCTACATCAGCCATTCTGGCGACGTAGACACAGCCATTATCATTCGAACTATGGTTGCACGGGACGGGAAAGCTCACGTTCAGGCGGGAGCCGGAATCGTAGCCGACTCAGTACCTTCGTCTGAATATCAAGAGTGCCTCAACAAGGCACGACCTGTCCTGCAAGCCATTCAGTTGGCTGAGGAGGGAATCGATGATCCTCGTACTCGATAATTACGACTCCTTCACATACAACCTCGTACAGTATTTACAGGTGCTAACTGTCGATGTCGAAGTACACCGCAATGACGCGCTCACAATTGACGAGGTCATAAATCTAGACCCTGATGCAATCGTAATCTCACCAGGGCCGTGCACACCAAATGAAGCCGGAATCTCCATAGATGTGGTCCAAGCATTAGGCATGAAAGTCCCGATACTTGGAGTTTGCTTAGGGCACCAAGCCATAGGAGCAGCTCACGGAGCCTCGATCGTCCGTGCCCCTGAACTAATGCACGGAAAGACGTCACCGATCACCCACAACGGTCAGGGCTTATTTGACGAGCTCCCAAACCCCTTCGATGCCACTAGGTACCACTCGCTAATCGTAGAACGCGAAAGCCTGCCTGATGAATTAGACGTTACAGCCGAAACAGCTAACGGCCTTATTATGGCTATGCAACACCGAACATACCCGTTGTATGGTGTTCAATTCCATCCCGAATCAATACTCACAACTGTAGGGCCGGAGCTCCTTCGAAATTTTCTGGACCTTGCAAAAATCGAAGTTTCTGAATGATCACAGAAGCACTCACCAAAGTCGTCGACGGCCAGAATCTTGACCAAATTGCCGCTGCCAAACTAATGGATGCGATTCTCGAGGAGAAAATGACGCCAGCTCAGTTTGGAGCCTTTGTAACCGCGCTGCGCCTCAAAGGCGAAACCCCAGAAGAGCTTGCTGGTCTGGCGGCAAGTATGGGTCGCCACGCGCTTCGTGTACAAATCCAATCGGACAACCTTCTGGACACGTGTGGGACCGGCGGAGGAAAAACTCGTTGGTTAGGAATATCAACCTCCGCCGCCCTTGTCGCGGCTGGCGCAGGCGCCGTTGTAGCCAAGCATGGAAACAGAGGCGTAACCCGCCCGGCCGGAAGCAGCGACCTGCTGGAATCGCTCGGCGTAAACCTAAGAGCCGGACCCGAACACGTCAGACAAGCGCTGAAGGAAGCCCGCGTCGGCTTCATGTTTGCCCAAACATTTCACCCTGCTATGAAGTTCGCTGCGCCCCTGCGCCGTGAGATCGGGATCCGCACGGTATTCAACATACTGGGGCCACTTACGAATCCAGCCGGAGCCAGCCGGAGATTACTGGGAGTCGGTGATGCATCTTTGCTCAGCACCTTGGCCGAAACCCTTGTCCTCCTCAAAATAGATCGAGCCTTTGTCGTCCATGGCCACAATGGCGTCGATGAAGTCTCTTTAACCGGTCCAACCTACGTCGCCGAAGTAAATGGCGCCGAGTACTCAACCTATACTCTAGAACCAGATGATTTTGACCTGCCGGTCGTTGACGCCTCAGACTTGGACATTGAAGACGCTAAGTATGCAGCCGACGTAACACGAAGCGTTTTAGCCGGCACAAATACGAGCCCGCGACTAAACGTCATTCTCGCAAACGCTTCGACAGCACTGGTAGCCGCAGGCGTCGCGACAGACTTGCGCGATGGCGTAGCGAAGGCGAGAGCCTCCATTGAGAGCGGTGCGGCGCTAAGCTGCCTGACCAAGTTGATAGAAATCTCAAACCGAGACTTGGACTTGCGATCGTGATCCTTGACGAAATCGTTGCTCAAAAACACCGTGATGTCGCTGTACGAACGGCCAATACGCCCCAAAGCCTGCTTGAAGCCCAATTGACTGACCGTAGCGCAACCCGCTCGCTATGGCATGCACTAGACCTTGACGGCGTAGGCATCATCGCAGAGATCAAGCGTCGTTCGCCGACAGGTGGAACCTTTGCGCACAACATCGACCCAGCCAAGTGGGCAATGGACTACGCGACCGCAGGAGCTATTGCGATCTCCGTCCTTACTGACGAACCCTATTTCGGCGGAACTCACAATGACCTTAAAAAGGCTCGTGCTGCAATGAGCCTTCCTACCATTCAGAAGGATTTCGTAGTCACCGATTTCCAACTCTATGAGGCAGCAGTTGTAGGAGCCGATGCGGTTCTATTAATAGCCGGAATTACACCTGCCCACGAGCTTCACCGCCGCATCGACCTTACCCACGCGCTCCAAATGGAGGCATTGGTGGAAGTCCATACTGACAAAGAAGTCGATCAAGCGATCGTAGCGGGCGCGAAGATCATCGGGATCAACAATAGAAACCTACAAGAATTCACAACTGATCTTGCGGTGACAGAAGAACTCTGCAAGCTGGTTCCTGATGAAATCCTTGTGATCAGTGAAAGCGGGGTCCACTCACCACATGATGTAGCACGAGCGGTTAACGCAGGGGTCAACGGAGTTTTGGTTGGAGAATCGATCATGACCGCCACCGACCCGACTGCGCAAATCAAGTCGCTCATAGCTGCCGGAGAGTAAGCCGAGCATGCTCATAAAGATTTGCGGCCTGCAAAAGCCGGAAGATGCAGCCACAGCCTCCGAAATGGGCGCTGACCTTCTGGGTGTGGTTTTTGCTCCGTCCAGACGTCAGCAATCGCCGATAGACGCACGCAACATCTTTGCAGCTGCTCGCCCCCACTCGGAACGAGTCGGAGTCTTTGTTAACGCGACGCAAGACACCATCCGCGAGGTTATTGAACTCTGCCAACTCGACCGTGTGCAATTTGGCGGAACTGAGCCAGCTGATTTTTGCGAGCATTTTGGCCCAAGGACCATAAAGACTCTTCGGCTGCCAAACGATCGCGATAGATTTTGTGAATATAGAGTTCCTGTTTTTCATCTCGATACACCCCATGAGACCTCCGCAGGAGGCACCGGCCAACCCTGGGACTACTCGCTGGCTCTCGAGGTGACGAAAAAACACCGGGTCATCCTCGGAGGCGGTCTAACACCTGCCAATGTCGTTGAAGCCATCGCCATGGCTCGACCACATGGGGTCGACGTCAGCTCCGGAGTTGAAACCGGTGGGGAGAAAGATGCATCGAAAATCGAGTCCTTTATTTCGGCTGTCCGCGCAGCATCACACAAACATGGGGCGCCAGCGTGTCGCTAAAAGGCTTACTGGTCGTGGCACTGATAGGGACAACGATATCGTCCTGTAGTCACGGCCTGAAGCTGGATAACGGAAGCCCACAGCTACGAACGATCACACACATAAACTTTCTATTTACCGATGAAGATCCGAGCATCGCACTCCCGAACTCTGCAATACAAGACGAGCGGCTGGCGGAAAATGTCCAGCCGTCTTCAGCATCCCCCTCCACACCCACAACTCAAATTGCTCTTGCGACAAATGAGATTGCCACGACTTCTACAGGCACGCAGTCATCGCAAGAAAACAAAGACTCACGGTTAGATCATCCTGAAAACAAAAAGGACGCCCAAGCCTTCGCGATTCCGATAAGCGATATTGCCCCGTCATTACAGTTATTCGTACGAGACTCGGATCCACGGCAGCACGTTTCGACCGAACTGGTGACAGCCTCCGGTCTTGTGAGTTACTACCTGACGGGAGCGCAACGGGACCCCACAATCACAACAACTGCCAATCGTCCGCTGCACGTTGTTCAACGAATTTCCGTGCATAGTGATGACAAAGGTGCTTCCATGATGTACGCCCTCTTGAAAAATGAAGCGACGCCGTCATACGCAAAAGCCGCGATTGAATTTTTCCGCGAGCCCTACCCCGACTTGGCAACATCATCACGATCAACAAGTCAATTCAACATATCAGAGGAAAACCACCTTTTTGAAATTCGGATCGATCCTCAGAAACCTGTGCAGGAACGATTGCTCGGACCCGGGGAACCGCACGTGTACTACCTCGTTCTCCGCGAGGGAAATGTGACCGCACTCATCGAATTGTTTTATCTACAGGCACAAGCCCCAGACACCGTAGCAATCCTTGGTAAACAGTTTGTACAACGCGTCACCGCCCCTTCACAACCAGGTTCTGGAGCCTAGCCATGCCCCGCACTGATGCCGCACCTGACAACCCGGGGTTTTATGGGCCCTATGGAGGACGATACGTTCCCGAAACGCTTGTCGCGGCGTTGGATGAACTTGAATCAGCCTTCACGGAGCACTATCAAAGCCCGTCTTTCCTTCGCGAGCTACATGAGCTCTTGACGCTATACGCTGGCCGACCAACTCCTGTCTACTACGCCAGCCAATTAAGTGCCTCTGCCAAGGGTGCCCCCATCTATCTAAAGCGAGAGGATCTGGCTCATACAGGTGCCCATAAAATCAACAATGCTCTTGGACAAGGTCTATTGGCAAGATTCAGCGGAAAACCACGCGTCATCGCTGAAACGGGAGCAGGACAGCACGGCGTAGCATCGGCAACCGTATGCGCCATGTTGGGTCTTGACTGTGTGGTTTACATGGGAGCAGAAGACGTAGCACGCCAAGCCTTAAACGTCGCTCGTATGGAAGTCTTGGGAGCCGAAGTTGTATGCGTTACAAGCGGCACCCGCACCCTCAAAGACGCTATCAACGAGGCTCTTCGTGACTGGGTAACTAATGTAGACACCACGTTTTATCTGTTTGGCTCCGCTACAGGACCCCATCCATACCCACGAATCGTACGGGAATTCCAACGTGTCATTGGTCAGGAGGCAAGGTCTCAACTCACCGCACAGACAGGTCGCCTTCCAAGTCATGTGGTTGCCTGTGTCAACGGCGGAAGCAATGCCATTGGAATTTTCGATGCCTTTATCTCCGAGCAATCGGTTGCGCTTATTGGGGTGGAAGCGGGTGGCCGTGGGAATTCCTCAGGCAATCATGCCGCGACGCTCGCGCTAGGAAGCCCTGGCATCCTGCACGGCTCACGAAGTCTATTGTTGCAAGACGAGGATGGTCAGGTCTCGACAACTCACAGCGTCGCAGCTGGGCTAGATTACCCGGGCGTGGGCCCCGAGCACGCCTACCTGCAGGACATTGGCCGAGCCACCTATGTCTCAGTCACAGACGCTCAAGCCATGGAAGCCCTGCGACTGCTAGCGAAGACTGAAGGGATTATTGCTGCCTTAGAAAGTGCTCACGCTGTAGCTTACGCGGTTGAACTGGCCACCCGATCAGATCCCAATGAGATCATTCTTGTAAACCTCTCTGGGCGCGGCGATAAAGACATGGAAACGATCGCCGCCGATCACAAAAGTCGCATATGAATCGCATCGACGCCCGATTCGAGTTATTGAAGCAGGACAAACGGATGCTTCTGGCCCCGTTTGTAACCGTGGGATATCCAAGCATATCTACCTCTCGAGACCTTGCACTTGGCTATGTTGAAGCGGGCGCTGACATGCTGGAAGTGGGTGTGCCCTTTAGTGATCCAATCGCTGACGGACCTACGGTCCAAGCAGCCTCCCAAATCGCCCTGGATGGCGGCACTCGCTTCATCGATGCCTTTGACCTGATCGCTGACATACGCGCTAAGACCGAAGTTCCTATCCTGCTAATGGGTTACGCCAATCCCTTCATGCAGCACGGATTTCGTGAACTTGCGTATGACCTGGCATCCTCTGGAGCTGATGGACTCATAACGCCCGACATCCCTCCAGAGCACGCTAGTGACTTGGAAGCCGCGACCGCGGAAAAAAACATACATCTGATTCGTTTCGCTGCCCCCACCACATCGATTGAAAGGCTTGAGCGTATCGCCGATGGCGCCCAAGGCTTCTTGTACTGTGTGAGCGTAGCTGGGGTCACGGGAAGCCGAGTCGACCTCAACCCGTCCTTGCCTAATTTTTTGGCGAGTGTTCGAGCGATCACCTCAACTCCGCGGATGGTTGGCTTCGGAATATCCAAGCCCGAACATCTTCGTTCGCTGCGCGGACAAGCTGAAGGGGTGATCGTCGCCAGCGCGTTAATAGACATTGTCCGGTCGAGCCCTGCAAACACGGCTGTTTCAGCCGCAAGCCATCACGTAAGAGAGCTTGTTGACGCCACGTGATTTGGTTGTTCTGCATCTCGATCGTGATAGCACTCTCGATCTTTGTATTGGTCATCCTTCGAACGGCCTGGACCGTGACTCACCCAAACAGGAACTGGCGGCCCATGGACTGGGAAGCCTCACCGTTAAAACCCAACGAAATGACCTTTGTATCTGGCGATGGCGTGCTGCTTCATGGCGCGTTCAAGGCTCACCTGCCACC
>Ga0187827_10009596_pt1 | contig 10227 bp, 12 predicted proteins | sample ETNtaG_39_FD_167969 | JGI IMG/M metagenome (GOLD analysis project Ga0187827, IMG submission 167969) | Marine microbial and viral communities from oxygen minimum zone, Eastern Pacific Ocean - ETNP2014_SV_150_PacBio MetaG (Illumina Assembly) | ecosystem: Environmental > Aquatic > Marine > Hypoxic... | reverse complement strand
CCCAGGAGCATGTAAAACACGATTCCAAACGCAATAGTGGGAATAGATATGGCGATGAATGAGCCGCGCCAGCCCAGGGCACCGGCAATACTGGCACCGATTAAGGGGGCGAGAAAGAAACTGCCAGCGCCCCCTATCTGGTGGATACCCAGTGCACGCCCTTGGTTCTTCGACTCGACTGATGCTGAGATTAGCGGTGCGGCGGCAGGATGGTAGCCGCCCCCAGCCGCCCCCAGCAGAACTAGGAAAACGGCTAGTATCAAATAGGTTGGGGCAAGCCCAACCATAAGTCCGGCTACTGCTACGCCGGCGACGCCGATAGTGAGTACGAGACGGGGGCCGATACGGTCGGCCAGCCAACCTGCCGGTAGCTGGCTGATGCCATACGCTACATTTGAGAAAGAGACCAACCCCCCTGCCTGGGTGTAATTAAGCCTTAAATCGTCTCGGATGAAGGGTAAAAGCGGTGTTAGCAGTGCTGCCAGCAGGTGATGTCCAAAGTGTGCGAGCACAAAGAGAGGCAGCAATCCAGTAAAGAACGAGGTAAAGCGGGATTTCTTAATGGTATGGTTCCTTTCAACGTGGCTTTTGAGGTTTTCGTTGTAGCCCCGCTGATTCAGTTGTCTGTCTGAACGAAATTATAAACTTTTCTGGTTGTTATGACAAGGAGGGCAGAATTGCCAGAGAGTTTCAGATTATGTCTAGCTGTGGATGGTCTCTAACCATCCTGATAAGACATGCAATCAGGCTTATAAAAACTGGACAATTAGGAGGCTTTTAACAATCACTAGGAACCAAAGATTATTTGGTGTATCTTATTGCTAATAGTCAAAGGGTCTTTACGCTGCCAGATATTTCTTCCTACCGCTATTCCTGCTGCCCCTGCTGTTAAAACGCCTTTTACTCTCGAAATGAATTCTTCATCCGTTTCGGTCAGTGAACCGCCAGACATAACTACTTTGGTTGGGAAAGCTGACTGCACTACCCATCGAAAACTCTCCACAGAGCCAGTATATTTGACTTTTACTATGTCTGCTCCCAGTTCCAGGCCGATTCTTGCTCCATAAGCAACGATGGAGGGGGTTGCATCTATATCCAGGCTTGTTTTCTCTTGCTCTTCCAACGCCATTTCGAGAGTTTTTGAAGCCGGCCTTTTATCAAGAAGAGATTTGCCTCGGGGATACATCCATCCTATCGCCGGGATTCCTTTACCATGCGCCTCTCTGGTTATTCTGGCAAATTCCCTTTGCATTACGTCTTCGCATTTGGAACCTGAGTAAACTGTATAACCCACTGCGGTTGCACCTAAAGAAAGGGCATCTTCTACTGAATAAAGTTGTGGGGAATAAGGGTCTTCCTCGGTATAAAGTTCTGATCTCCCGTTCAGTTTCAGAATTAGCGGCACCTGTGAATCCCGTATTTCAAGCCCGTATTTTTCTGCCAGCCCGGCATGCAATACTATGCCAGTAAATCCTCCCCTTTTAGCTATATCCAAAATGTAGTCAAAATTTGCGCTTTCCGGGTGCTCCAGAAAATCTCTTGGTCCGTGCTCAAAGCCTTGGTCATAAGCTAGTATCATTGCCTTTCCATCTGGCATGATTTTTTCTTTTTGCTCCTCCAGTTTCTGGTTCACTTTTTGCCTCCTAACCAAAGAATATTTCTGCTATTCGATAGGCATCCATATTTACTGTTTTTATTCCATCTAACACTTTTCTTAGCGGAACACTGGTGATTTCATTTCCTTTCAGGGCAGTCATCTCTCCGTATTGCTTTTCTTTGACGAGCCTTGCCGCTTTTACTCCAAAAGATGTTGCCAGGCTTCGGTCATAAGAGACCGGAGTTCCTCCTCTCTGAATATAACCCAGAGAGGAAACTCTGGTCTCAAGCCCCGTGTTTTTCTCGATGATTTCTCCCAGAACGTTTCCTATCCCTCCCAATCCATATGTCTTCTCATCGCTTGATATATTCGAGCCGCGCGTTCTGTTTGTTATCCCTTCTAATTCTATTCCTTCTGCCACGACTATAATGCTGAAATTTTTCCCCTGTTTGTTTCTCTCTTTCAGCATGTTGCACAGTTCTTTTGTCTTTCTCTTGTTCATGGGAATCTCAGGGATTAATATCGCATCTGCTCCGTTAGCCATGCCGGCATAGGTGGCAATCCAACCGGCATGGTGGCCCATTACTTCAAGAAGCATTACCCGGTGATGGCTTTCAGCAGTAGAACGAAGCCTATCCAGAGCCTCAGTCGCAATCTGGACAGCAGTTTGAAACCCTATGGTGTAATCGGTTTCTTTTACGTCATTATCGATGGTTTTGGGGATCCCCACCAGCGGAAGACCCATTTCGGATAATTTGCAAGCTACACTTAGGGTGCCTTCTCCCCCCAGAACCACCAGTGCTTCTAATCCTAGCTTTTTTAATCCGTCAAAGACTCGCTGGGGCCCATTTTCAATTTTGAAGGGACTCATCCGTGACGTTCCTAAGATTGTTCCTCCCCTGTCAATAATTCCTGAAGTATTGATGCTATCTAATATCTCGCTCTCATCATCTATGAGACCCTTCCAGCCGTCTCGAATGCCTATCACTTCATAACCTGTTTGGATTGATGTCTTCGTAATTGCTCTGATTGCGGCGTTAAGACCCGGGCAATCTCCACCTCCAGTCAGAATGCCAACTTTTTTATTCCCTTCCATTTTCAGCCCATCCTTTTATAAGATAACTTCCCAATTTCATGTGTCTTTTTGATATCTGCTCTCCGCACAAGGGAGTAATCTGCCACTGGAAACAACGGACGCTCGGGAATGCAAATCACTGCTCCATGACAATGATATTATAGCTTTATCTTACTTCCCGTGTCTTGTTCTGGCCTCCTGCCTGCCCGGTCTGAGAGTGTTATGGAGGCAGGATGTTATGCAAACAGCTGACCTCTCTGCCTGTTTTTGCTGCCCGTATGGTTTATCTCTGATGTCGGTAGCAATTATAAAATTGTGCTATATTAATAGACGTGAAAGAGCAGTGTTACAATCTCGGCGTGGACGAAGCGTTACGGTTGCTCGACTCCCGGCGCTCTGGATTGTCTGATACCGCAGCCAAGGCACGGTTACTCCGATACGGTGCCAACGAGCTAAAGGCCAGGAAGAAAACTCCACCGGTAGTGATTTTCCTCAGACAGTTCCTCAGCCCTCTTATCTATGTGCTCCTCGCTGCTGCCATAATCTCAATCATTGTGAGGCATTTTATAGATGCCTGGGTGATATTGGGGGTGCTTCTACTAAATGCCGCTGCCGGCTTTATCCAGGAGACGCGAGCGGAGAGGGCTATGGAGGCTCTAATTCAGATGGCTGCACCCAAGGCAAAGGTAAGGCGTGGTGGCAAAGCTCAGGTGTTATCAGCCGGAGAAATAGTGCCCGGGGACATATTACTCTTTGAAACCGGAGATAAAGTCCCGGCTGACGCCAGGCTGATAGAGGCATCCAATCTGAAGGTGAATGAAGCTGCCCTCACCGGTGAATCAATGCCTGTGGATAAGCATACCGAAGCCCTTGGTGAGGTAATCCCCGTAGCCGACAGAAAGAACATGGTATATATGGGGACCATTGTTACTTATGGCAGAGCCACAGCTATGGCAGTGAGAACAGGTATGTCGACTGAGATAGGTAAAATTGCCACTGCCATTCAGGAAGTGAAGCCGGAAAAGACGCCTCTCCAGAAAGGCATCAGCAAGCTAAACAGGTATATCGTCACTATTTTCTTGGGTGTTCTGGGTCTTTTAGTAGTCACCGGGTTACTGAAGGGGCTGGGATGGATGGATGTGTTCCTGTTAGCGGTTGCTGCCGCAGTCTCCGCTATACCTGAAGGGCTGCCGGCGGTGGTCACCGTAGTTCTGGCGGCAGGCATGCGGCTAATGGCGCGCCGTAATGCTATTATTCGTAAGCTGGTGGCGGTGGAAACATTGGGCTCGGCCACTGTCATTTGCTCGGACAAGACCGGAACCCTGACCTTGAGTGAGATGACGGTGCGGCGTCTCTATGTTGACGGTCAATGGATTGAGGTTAGTGGTGAGGGCTATGACCCGCAGGGAGAATTTCATCGGGACGGGCATACGCTGAACCCGGAGAACGAACCGCAGTTGACTCTGCTGTTGAGAATAGGCGCTCTCTGTAATGATTCACTGCTGACATGCGAGCAAAGGTTTTGCAGCATTTACGGTGACCCCACCGAAGGCGCTCTGGTAGTAGCTGCGGCCAAAACAGGGATGAATAAGGAGAAATTAGAGAAAACCTTTCCCCGCCTGGACGAAATCCCTTTCCAGAGTGAAAAGCAGTATATGGCTACCCTTCACCCGCGGGACGGGGGTAGAGTGGTCTATGTGAAGGGGGGAGTAGAAAGGCTCTTATCCCTGAGTAAGTATCATCTAACAGGAAACAGAGTCGTTCCGCTGGCGGAAGCTGATACCCGGGCTATTATGCAAGCCAATATTGATATGGCCGGGGAGGCAATGAGAGTCATTGCTATTGCCTATGTTGACCTGCCGACTGAGTCGGAAGAGCTGATAGACGAGGACATCAGGGGCAGTCTGGTTTTTGTTGGTCTGGCAGGAATGGCTGACCCGCCTCGTGAAGAAGCCAGAGAAGCAGCGAGGTTGTGTCAGCAGGCTGGCATTAAGGTAGTGATGATTACCGGTGACCACAAGGTGACGGGTGAGTCTGTGGCTCGTCAACTGAACCTGCTGCCGGGGAAAGCCGTAACCGGGGCTGAGCTTCAAGATATGAGCGATGAGGAATTATCACGGCAGGTAGAGGACATATCAGTTTTTGCCAGGATTGAGCCGTTACATAAGCTAAGAATAGTCGATGCGCTCAAGAGTCACGGGCATGTTGTTGCTATGACCGGTGACGGGGTGAACGATGCCCCGGCACTCAAAGCCGCCGATATCGGTATTGCAATGGGTATCACCGGGACGGATGTGGCTAAGGAAGCCAGCAATATGGTGCTGGCCGATGATAATTTTGCCTCGGTAGTGGCCGCGGTGGAGGAGGGCAGGGCGATTATTAGCCGCTTACGCAATGTAATCTTTTTCTTGCTGAGTACGAATCTTGGCGAGCTACTGGCGCTCATTCTCAGCGTATTGTTCATTGGTAAAGCGCCTCTGCTGGCGGTGCAGATTATCTGGGTTAACCTGGTTACAGATACGGCGGCAGCTATCCCCCTCGGGCTTGAGCCAAAATTTGGTGATGAGCTCAAACAGCCCCCTCGTCACCCTAGAGTTGGACTTATCTTCCCCGGGTTGCTCCTTCGTATTGGCTTTCTGGCAGTGCTGATGAGTGCCGGCATATTTTTGGTCTTCAATTGGGCTCAAGCTAGGGTGAGTTTGGAAGAAGCTCGCACCATCGCCTTTACTTCCATGGTTGCCTTTGAATGGTTCAGGGCCTTTAACGCCCGCTCTGATGAGTATACTGTATTTAGGTTAGGCGTTTTCCGTAACCGTTGGCTGCTCATTGCTATCGGGGCAGCTGTTTTGTTGCAGCTGGCTGTTATCTATGTGCCCTTCCTTCAGGTAGCATTCGGTACAGTGCCTCTGGGTATCGATAAGTGGGGCATAGCTATCCTGGCGGGTGGTAGCCTGTTTGTTATCGAGGAGACCCGTAAGGCATTATTCCCACGGCTCTTTACTGTAGGGAAATGGAGGCTATCCCGAGAAGCTGCCACATGATATAGGGGCTGTACCCATCCTGATGAATATCTGTTAATAGCGTCCCGAGTGAGACAAAAGTCGTATGCAAATATCCTCTCATAACATAGAATGTTCCTGCGGTGCAAGAGAATTCGGACACTAAAAAGAGGTGATTGGATACTCTAAAAGATAAAAGGAGGGCATAACATGAAGGAGAAGATAGAAGCTGCATTAGAGCAAATAAGACCCGCTTTGCAGGCTGATGGGGGTGATGTTGAATTCGTAGACGTAAATGACGGGGTGGTTAGTGTAAAGCTGCAAGGTGCTTGCGGAAGCTGTCCCATGTCAACAATGACCTTGAAGATGGGTATCGAGAAGCTGATTATGGAGAAGATTCCCGAAGTTAAAGAGGTTGTGGCTGTTTAATCCGAAGGGGCGCTAACATACTGACATTTTCCTCGCGAAACTTGGCAATCTTTAAGTCTTCAATGGCTTGATTCTAGCGGTGTGTTCTGCTTTTTGTCGAATCCCACAGAAGCTGTTATAATACTGGCAAAATCTAGGGTCAGAGTCAGGATTCAACTAGCAGATATGGTTGTTCAAAGAGAGGTTTTAAAGTCTGTTCCATACTTTTTGGGTCTAAGCCCTGCCGAGCTTGACTCAATTAGTAAGTTCGTTTTCGAGAGAATGGTGGAGAGGGGGGAGGTAATACTGCTTGAGGATGAGCCAGCTGAGGCGTTATATTTTGTTATCTCCGGGGCAGTTAAGGTATTCAAGGTATCGGCTGAGGGCAAAGAGCAGATTCTGAGCATTGTCGATCCATTTGAGTCCTTTAACGATGCTCCTATCTTTGATGGTGGCCCGAATCATATCAGTGCCGAAGCTATGACGCCCGTTGTTCTTTACGGGATAAGAAAGAATGACCTAGAAATTATCCTCCGTGATTCTCCTCAAATAGCCATGAATGCCACTAAGGTTCTGGCAGACCGGGTGCGTTATCTTGTTTCATTGGTTGAAGACCTGTCTTTCAAGTATGTTATAGGCAGGGTAGCCAAGATGCTCCTTGAGCCTACTGAGAATGGAAAGGGCCCCCGACCGCGACTTACACAACAGGACATGGCAGCTATAGCGGGTACTGCCCGGGAGGTTATCGGCAGGTCACTTAAAACTCTTGAGGGGGACGGTGCTATAAGGTTGGAGCGTAACCGTATCGTAATTACTGATAAGAAAGCCCTTAAAGAGATAGCAGGTGAAACCGTGTGAGACAAATGTCACAGACAGAAGGTCGGGTTTAGGATTAAGATTTACACGCATGGAGGACGGTAGCATTGGTTGAAATGCCAGAGATAGACCGGGATAAGTGTAATGGGTGTGGATTGTGTATTGGCGTGTGCTATTGCGGCGCGCTGGTCTTGGTTGACGATGTTGTTACTGTTATTGAGACGGAGAAGTGCGGGTGGTGTACCCAGTGTGAAGCCGTCTGTCCTACCGGAGCTTTAACTTGCCCCTTTGATATAGTTAGCGAAGAAACTTAGAACCGAACGAGCCCCGTAATATCTACCCCTTTCTTCTTTGGCACTTTTCTCACTTTATCGATTTTATGTTTTCCCCACAAGTATCTCTTCATCATAGCTTAAGTGGTGCGACAAAAGTCACATGCAACGCGTGTCTCATCGTTTATAATAGTTTTACTGATAGATGAGGTGGCGTATGATGAGGTTCAAAAGTAAGGCTGTTGTGGAAGCCGTGGCCGAAGATAAATGTCGTCATTACTGGCTAATTGAGTCTCCTCAAGGTCATATCAGCAGGGGTGTGTGCAAGCTTTGTGGTGTGGAGAAGGATTTTTTTAACTCGGAGCGGCATCTTCTGGATGATGTGCAGCATGCGAGACCTGGGGGAGTGGGGTGATCTCGTTATGCGGAGGACTAAGAGCTGTCCCCGATGCGGGGGCGATCTATTTATTGACCGTGATCTCGATAACTGGTATGAGCAGTATCTTATGTGTGCATACCACCATGAGTTGAAGAACATAACTGAACTCCAGAAGCCGACGGTTCAAGCCGGGAAGAAGACAGCCCGGGCTCGAGAGCCTCGACTTAGGTGTCGGCCTGTGGCTTGAGTTCCATGGGTGCTATTTATTAGCCTTCAGCTATAAGGATGCCATAGCTAAGATGTATTCACGAGAGATTTGTCATGTAGAAAGGGAGCCGAGGTCTACTCGGCTCCCTTCTGTTTATCGCGACCATGCCTAGCCGTACCTTGATTTCGAGATGCTTGCTCCTGTCCCCTTCAGCCTTGTGGAGGCTTATCTCCAAGAGTCTGTTCTTGGAGGTGGCTATATTGATTATAAAGTTGTAATATAAACAGAAAGCCGGAAAGGAACTGATGGGGGCTCTATGACAAAAATTGTTGTCACTATGAGGTGAATGGTGAATTACTTTGCTTATGGTTCCAACCTCAACAAAAAGCAAATGCTGGAGCGTTGCCGGGACAGTAAACCACTGTTTACGGCAACTCTTCCTAACTACAAGTTGATATTTGCTGGCTGGTCCCGGCAGTGGCGAGGTGGCGTTGCCAGCATCAAATCACTCAGGGGAGACCGAGTTCATGGCGCTGTTTATGAACTGTCAGATCGGGATTTAAGGCGCTTGGATAAGTTTGAAGGCTATCCCGGTGCCTGCAACAGGTTCAAGGTCACGGTGTTCAACGAAGACGGTGAGCCCATTGAGGCAATAACCTATATCAAATCCGGTCAATTAGAAGAAACTCAGCCGTCAAAGGAATATGTGTCCGTTATTCAACAGGGATACAGGGATTGGAGAATCATCTGATTCTGTTTAGCCCGTAGTAGCTGCCAGGAGGTAGCTGAGGCAGACCCTGTTAAAGGTTGTGTTGATGTAGACGCAGTCAGAAATGCATAGTGAAGGAAGGGGCCATGGTTTGAAGAATCCGGGATAAATGAATATACTTAGTTAGTAGAGGTAAAAATGAGCGTGACTATAAATATTCCTTCTAACCTGCGCCGTTATACCAATGCTCAGGAAGTAGTCGAGGCCGAGGGCAGTACTGTTGGTCAGTGCCTCGGGGCCCTGATCGAGCAGTTTCCCGGCATTGAGGCGGAGGTATTTGATAAGGATGGCAATTTGCTCAGCTATATTGATGTCTATGTTAATCTGGAAAGCTCTTACCCGGAGGAAGTGTCCAAGCCGGTTGAGGATGGGGATGAGCTTCATATAGCACTTTTTGCCATTGCCGGCGGGTGAGGCGGGCATTTCCGGCGACTGTTAGCAAAAGAGAAGGCTGCCTCTCTCCACCACCGCAGCAGGTTCTGGGCATATATGATTTTTCGGTATCATAGGGATTCTAGTCTTATTTGTAAGCTCTACATTTGAATAATCGAGAAAAGGATATGATTGATTCTGCCGATAAGACGCCTCGAGGTAAGCCCCTTCACAGTATGTTCGCCGCGGTGCCGCGTCGCTATGATTTGGTTAACCATGTTATAACGTGGGGCTTTGATGAACGATGGCGTCGGGAGGCAGCCGGAGAGTGCTTGGCTTCACGCCCGGGGAAAGTGCTTGACCTGTGCTGTGGCACAGGTGACCTGGCGCTCAATTTAGCCCGGCTGGATGAGGGCAATGTGGAATTGACCGGGATTGATTATAGCCAGCAAATGCTTGATGTAGCTGCGAAAAAGGCAGGACCGTTAGCTGAGAGAATTTCCTTTGTCTACGGTGATGCTGACAGTCTTCCCTTTCCTGATGGATGCTTTGATTGTGTCGGCATCTCCTTTGCTTTTCGCAACTTAACTTATAAGAATCCACTGGCACAGCGTCATATAGCCGAGGTATTTAGGGTGCTGAGCGCCGATGGTAGATTTATCATCGTGGAAACCAGTCAACCGGGTTCAACGCTAATAAGGGGGCTGTTTCATCTTTACCTGCGCTGGTTCGTCTTCAGATTGGGGAATCTGCTCTCCGGTAACAGGGGAGCCTACCACTACCTTGCCGAGTCAGCGGCTTGCTTCTATACCTCCGAGGAACTCAAGGAGATGTTAGTCGCCGCTGGCTTCCGTGAAGTATCTTTCCGTCCATTCTTCTGGGGGGCGGTGGGTATTCATATTGCCATTAAATGATAACCCGTGGATTCAACTGCATGACCGGGTAGACAGACATCCGGACACTCAGTCGTGGGTTTTCCTCACGTAGACACGGATTTCCTCACCATCCTCTTCTATGCCTATAAACTCATGTCCGGTGGCTTTGCACCAGGCCGGCATGTCCAGCTTTATCCCCTTATCATCAGCCACCACCTCCAGAATCTCTCCCTGCTTCAATTCCTTTATCTTCTCTGCAGTTATTACAATGGGCATCGGGCAGTAAAACCCTATGCAGTCCAAGCTTTCATCTGCCTTCATCTTCTCTCCCTTGATTTGTCCATATAAAGGACTGGTTAGATAATAAGGGCTACCCTTGATTCACGTACCTCGCCCAGGAAATAGGCGCCGCCAACCAGGCCTTTCAACCTCGCTGCGGCAAACGCCCTCAGGCACT
>Ga0187827_10009595_pt1 | contig 10228 bp, 8 predicted proteins | sample ETNtaG_39_FD_167969 | JGI IMG/M metagenome (GOLD analysis project Ga0187827, IMG submission 167969) | Marine microbial and viral communities from oxygen minimum zone, Eastern Pacific Ocean - ETNP2014_SV_150_PacBio MetaG (Illumina Assembly) | ecosystem: Environmental > Aquatic > Marine > Hypoxic... | reverse complement strand
ATTGGCTGAAAATGAAAGAGCCTCAATGGTCTAATCTTAAATATCCTAAAATTGATTTTCAAGATTTATGCTATTATTCAGCTCCAAAAAAGAAGAAGAAATTAAAAAGTTTAGATGAAGTAGACCCTGAAATTTTAAAAACATATGACAAACTAGGGATTCCCCTTGATGAACAAAAAATGTTATCAAATGTTGCTGTTGATGCAGTCTTTGACAGTGTCTCTATTACTACAACTTTTAAAGATACTTTAAAAAAAGCTGGAGTGATTTTTTGTTCTTTTTCTGAAGCAGTTCAAAATTATCCTGAATTAATAAAAAAATATTTAGGTAAAATTGTTCCATATACAGATAATTATTATGCTGCTTTAAATTCAGCTGTATTTAGTGATGGTTCTTTTGTATACATCCCTAAAGGAACTAAATGCCCTATGGAATTATCTACATATTTCAGAATTAATGCTGCAAATACAGGACAATTTGAAAGGACACTTATCATAGCTGATAAAGATTCCTATGTAAGCTATCTAGAAGGCTGTACAGCTCCAATGAGAGATGAGAATCAATTACATGCAGCTGTAGTTGAACTAATTACTTTAGATAATGCTGAAATTAAATATTCAACTGTACAAAATTGGTATCCTGGAGATAAGAATGGAAGGGGGGGGATTTATAATTTTGTTACAAAAAGAGGTTTATGTAAAGGAAATTACTCTAAAATATCATGGACTCAAATTGAAACAGGATCAGCATTAACATGGAAATATCCTAGCTGTATTCTTAAAGGAAATAATTCAAAAGGAGCATTTTATTCTGTAGCATTAAGTAATAATTATCAACAAGCTGATACAGGAACTAAAATGATACATATTGGAGAAAATACAAAAAGCACTATTATTTCTAAGGGAATTTCCGCAGGTCATGGTCAACAAACATATAGGGGTGAAGTGAAAATAATGAAAAATGCTCATAATGCACGCAATTATTCAGAATGTGATTCAATTTTAATTGGAAATAACTGTGGAGCTCACACATTCCCATATATAGATATAAAAAATTCTTCATCTAAAATGGAACATGAAGCGACTACATCTAAAATAGGGGAAGAACAACTATTTTATTGTAATCAAAGGGGCATATCAACTGAAGATGCTATTGCCTTAATTATAAATGGATTTTGTAAAAGTGTATTTAGAAAACTCCCTATGGAATTTGCAGTGGAAGCACAACAGTTAATGGAGGTTAGTTTAGAAGGTGCTGTTGGATAATAATAAAAATATTAAAGGATAATATGTTAAACATTAAAAATTTATCAGCAGGAGTAAAGGATAAAAATATTCTTAATAATGTTAATTTAAAAATTAATAAGGGAGAATTTCATGTTATTATGGGTACTAATGGTACTGGTAAAAGTACATTGGGAAATATTCTTACGGGTAAAGACAATTATGAAATAACAAAGGGAGATATTATATATAAAAATAAATCTATTCTTGATCTCCCTCCTGAAGAACGTGCATATTTAGGTATTTTTATGTCTTTTCAATATCCAATAGCTATACCTGGTGTTAATACAATGCATTTTATGAGAACTGCAGTTAATTCAATTAGAAAATCACAAAATAAGGATGAAATTGAACCTGCAGAATTCATAAAAACATTTAAAAAAATTCTAAATTTGATAGATTTAAAAGATGAATTTACTAAACGAAATGTTAATGAAGGTTTCTCTGGAGGAGAAAAAAAACGTTTTGAAATAGTTCAAATGATCCTTTTAAATCCCCAACTAATAATATTGGATGAAACAGATTCTGGCTTAGATATTGATGCATTGAAAATTGTTGCAAAAGGGATTAATAGTTTTAGAAAAAAAAATAATGCCTTTATACTAATAACTCATTATCATAGAATTTTAAAATATTTAAACCCTGATTATGTCCATGTTATGCTAGATGGTACAATTGTCAAATCTGGAGGAGAGTCTCTTGCTCTTGAATTAGAAGAAAAAGGTTATGATTGGATAAAATGAAATCTACCAAATCACAATATTATTTAAATCATGAACAGTGGAAATATACTAAAATTAATCATTTTAAAGATTATAATTTCAACTATACTCCTGATTATAATTTCAATAATATTGTAAATAAAAAATGTCAAAATAATGAAATCTTATTATATAATGGGAGATTCATACAAGCTGGAAATGAAATAAACAGGAATAATATAATCGTATATAATATTAAGGAAGCTCTAAATAAAAATATCCAACATTTAAATGATTTATTTAAGAAAATAGTTCCAAAATATGATGATTTATACATTCATAATAATAATAATTATTTTTCTGAAGGCTACTATCTATATATACCAAAAAATTTAACCATAAATAAACCTATTATTATAAATAACATAACTGATACAATTAATAAAAAAACATTTACAAACTATAGAAATTTTATTTTTTGTGATAAAAATTCAAAAGTAAAAATTATAAATTATAATTCTTCTGAAATGAAAGTATGCACTAATATAGTAAATGAACTTTATATCGATAATGATGCAGAATTAGAAATAATTGCTAAATCTAATAAACCTAAAACACAACAAATATATAATTTTTCAGCTAATATAAATCGCAATTCTAAATTAATATATCATGCATTTGATTTTGGTGGAAAATTTATTAAAAATAACTACCATATTAATTTAAATAATCTTGGAGGAGAATGTTTATTTAATGGATTTAATATTGCAAAATCCAATGATTATATAGATAACTATATAGAAATTTTTCATAATAATAAAAATACTCGAAGCGAATTAAACTATAAAATTATTTCTACAGGAAAATCAAAAAGTATTTTATTTGCAAAAGCAATTATAAAAAAAAATAGCTCAAATTGTGAAGCATATCAAAATAATCATAATCTTATTTTATCAGAAAAATCAATAATTCATTCTAATCCTCAACTTGAAATATATAATGATAATGTACAATGTTCACATGGCTCAACAACTGGACAAATTGATGATGAAATAATATATTATATGAGAACTAGGGGAATTAATATAAAAGAATCTAAAAAATTAATTCTTGAAGGTTTTCTTAGTGATATCATTAATAACGTATCTATAAAATTATTCGTTGATAATTTAAATTCTATAATAAAACAATATCTGCAAAATCTGCAAAATGAAAATTTCTAATAAAAAAAAAGAAGTAAAAGAAATGTTTGAAATATTTGATGATCCTATGGATAAATATATACAAATTATTGAATTGGGGAAAAAAAATGTAGGTATATCTGATATCGACAAAAATGATGTTAATAGAATTTTTGGTTGTGCATCATTAGCCTGGGTTAAAACAATTAATAACAATAATAACACTTATGACATACTTGTAGATTCAGATACATTTATTGTTAAAGGTTTATTAAGTATTTTAAAATATATAATAGATGGAATGAGTTTAGAAGAAATTAATAAATTAAATATAAAATCTATATTACTAGAAATAGGATTAGAAGACGCTATAACAAGTCAAAGGACAAATGGCTTTATGAATGCTTTAAATAAAATTAAAGAGCAAATAAATTCATGAATGATAATAATTTTATAAAATTAAATCGTAATTGTAATGGATTTCTTGTTCCATCAGGAGATCAAATTACTTTAAAAAAAAATACCCTAGTTAAAATTACTCAATCTTTAGGCGGAGATTTCACATTATACGTAAAAGGGAATTTAGTTAAAATTTCTGGAAAAGATGGAGATGCTATTGGCCAAAAAATTAAAAAAACTATTAAAAAAGAAGAACAATTTAATGAGAATATAATATGGGAGACCCTTAAAACATGTTATGATCCAGAGATTCCAGTTAATGTTGTAGACTTGGGTTTAATTTACAATTTAAAAACAAAACAAATATCTAAAAATCAATATTATATTGAAATTAAAATGACCTTAACTGCTCCTGGTTGTGGCATGGGTCGTAATTGCACAAGATGTCGAAAATAAAATTACTCATTTATCATTTGTTAAAGATGTATTAGTAGAATTAGTTTGGGATCCACAATGGAATCAAGATATGATGACAGAAGAAGCAAAATTAAAACTTGGCATGCTATGAAAAAAGAAATTTTAAACATTAAAAAAGATTTTCCAATTTTTAAAAATAAACCATCTTTAATTTATTTTGATAATGCATCAACAACTCAAAAACCTCTATGTATGATTAATAAAGTTTCAGAATTTTATATGACGTATAATGCTAATGTACATAGAGGAACATATAAACTTGCAGAAGATGCAACTCAGCAGCTTGAACAATCAAGAAAAATAATTTCTAAATTTATTAATTCAAAAATACATGAAATTATATTTACTAAAAGTACGACTGAATCAATTAATGCAATTGCTTATACTATGGGAATGCAATTACAAAAAAATGATGAAATTATTATTTCTGAAATGGAACATCATAGTAATATTTTACCATGGCAAATGTTACTAAAACAAAAAAAAATAAAAATCAAATATATCCCATTAAATAAAAATCAAGAACTTGATATTTCAAAATTAAAACAATTAATATCAAAAAAAACAAAATTAATATCGATTACACATATGTCAAATGTATTAGGGATAATAAATCCAATAGAAAAAATTATTAAAATAGCAAAAGAAAATAATATTATAACATTAATAGATGCTGCTCAAAGTATAGCTCATTTAAAAATTGATATTAAAAAAATAGATTGTGATATATTAGTGTTTTCTGGCCATAAAATATTAGGTCCCACAGGAGTAGGAATCTTATATATAAAAGAAAAATTAATGAATAGCCTAGATCCATTTTTAAGAGGAGGCCATATGATTAATGAAGTGAAAGAGTATGAATCTACTTGGAATATAAATCCATGGAAGTTTGAAGCAGGTACATTAAATATTGCTCAAATAATAGGTCTATCATCAAGTATTAACTATATTAATAATATTGGAATTACTAATATTCTAAACTATGAAATGTATCTTCTGTCTTATTTACTAAGCCAACTTAAAAGCATTCAAGATGTAGCGATATATGGACATAATAATAAACAATCAGGGCCAGTTGTTGCATTTAATATAAAAGGTTGTCATCCATTTGATATATCTAAATTATTAGATACATACAATATTGCAATTAGAGCAGGACATCATTGTACACAAATTTTAATGAAAAAATTAAAAATACAATATTCAAATAGAATTAGCTTATATGCTTATAATACAATAGATGAAATAGATTATTTTATAATAGCACTAAAAAAAATTATAAAAATTATAAAAAAATAATTACTTACTTATCAAAAATTTTCTTTAATTCTCCTGAATTATGTAATTCAACTGTAATATCACAACCTCCAATAAATTCTCCATCATAAAATAATTGAGGAATTGTTGGCCAATTTGAATTTTCTGAAAGTTTCAACCTTATATTTGGATCTTCTAAAATATTCACAACTTTATAATCTATATTATATATATTTAATATATTAACAACTGTTGCAGAAAATCCACACATAGGCATTTCTTTTGTTCCCTTTATAAAAACTACAGTTTTATTATTTAATATATCATTAATTATTTTTTCTTTTAATTCCAATTTTGCCCCTCTTTATAAATTGTTATAAATATTCGCTAGTATTAATTTATGAATAGTTTTTAATTACTAAAATCATTTATGAAAAAATATATAACTATATTAATAATTGGAATTTTATTTTCAAATAATAATGAATATAAAATTGGATTAACATTATCTGGAGGGGGTGTTAAGGGCCTCGCTCATCTTGGAACACTAAAAATGCTTGATTCATTAAATATTCCAATTGATTATATATCGGGGACATCAATAGGTTCAATTACTGCAGCATTATATGCATCGGGACATTCATATGAAGAAATAAGAAAAATTTGCTACACTACAAAATGGAATCAAATTTTCACAGAAAATAGAGATAGAAATCATCTTTATTTTTTCCAAAAATTAGACGATGATAATTTTCAGCTATCATTTGTTTTAAATAAAGGGAAACCTGTTGCTCCATTAGCCTTATCAAGTGGGCAATATAGTTTTGAATATTTATCTGAATTATTTAATAACTATAATAATATTAAAGACTATAATGAATTATATATTCCCTTTAGATGTAATGCTACTGATATTTTAACTGGAAAAGAAATTATATTTTCAAAAGGATCAATCCCTAAATCATTACGAGCATCAACTTCTATTCCTACAGTATTTTCTCCAGTTGAATACAATAATAGTTTAATTGTTGATGGTGGAGTAATTAATAATATCCCTACTAATTTAGTACATGATATGGGAGCTAACTTCATCATAACATCAGATGTAAGTAGTGGAACAATTAATAATAAAAAAGATATTCAGGATATTTTTGATGTCATTCAAAAATCTATTGGATTATATGGATCAACCAATAAAGAAAAACATTGGGCACAATCAAATATCCTTATTAAATCAAATATTAAAGATGTCAATTCAATTAATTTTCATCATTTATTAATGAAGGAAATTGAGATAATTGGAAATAAGGAAGCATATAATAACATTAATTCTTTCATAGAACTTAAAAAAAATATTAAAACAAAATCTAAACTAATAAATCTAGCAGCAATGAAGGATACATTTAAAATTGAATCATACAGTTTTAACTCTTCTATAGATACAAACAATTTATTAAATAAATTTTTTAATCCATTTATAGAAGATACAATTACAACTAAGGATTTATTTATTAATAAGATCCTGACTCTAAGAAAATTAAACAAATTCTACAATTTATCTTATAAATTTGAATTACAAGATAACGGAAAATATAAAATATTTTTTAATGGGGAAAAAAATAAACCAACTATAATTAGTGATATTCTTGTAGAAGGTAATCAAACAATTAATACATCTGAAATTATTAAGATGATTAGTTTCTCAAAAAATGATACAATAGATGCAAAAATATTACTTAATGATATTAGAAAAATTTATACTTTAGATTATTTTCATCATGTCTATTATCGTATAGAAAAAACAGACATTAATAATACGCTTATTATTGAAGTAAAAGAAAAACCATTTCAACGATTGAAAATTGGAGCAACATGGGATAATTTTTATAAAATAATAGGAAAAGCAAAAATTGATTTAATTTTTAAAGATGCTCAAATTAGGCTGCAAAATGAATTGCTGTTTTCAGGATTAATGCAAAATACTTTCAATATGTATTATACGATGACTGATGAGAATCTCTTAAGTATAATTCCTAATATTAAATTAACAAATAAAATACAATCAATTGGAATTATTGATAATAATGATTTTACAAAACATATTATCGAACACAAATTAAAATCTATTGGCTTGGGTATTATTGCTCCATTAAAGAATAGAGGATTTTTATCACTTCACTATAATGTAGCAAAAAGTTGGTATAATGATGATTATAATATTACTGATAATTTTACTAAAAATGATTTAGTCTATACAAACTTCAAAATAAATATTGATCAAATTGATAAATTATTAAAACCTAAAAATGGATATCAGATTAATTTTAATTTTCAATCAAGCATAAACAATAATTCATTTAAAGAATCTGATTTAAAATATTCATATATAAACTTCAAACTGAATTATTATAAAACTTTTAAAGAAGATCACACTCTGAGATATTATACATGGTATATTAAATCCATAGGGGAAGTTCCAATATATTTAAAAGCGAATTATGGTGGAGCAGAATGGACAGTTGGATATGATGAATTTGATTTATTTGTTTATAATTTAAAACTATATGGATTTGAATATCAATATCATTATAAAAATAGTACTACCTTTAGATTTATAATAAGTAAACCAAGCTTTATTGATTTTAATATAAATAATCAATCAATTCAAGAACTTCCAATTACCTATGGAATTGGAGTTACAATTCAATCTATATTAGGGCCATTTTCTTTTATCTGGGCAAGAGGTGATAAAAATATATTTGATGATTCAAATAAAAAAAAGAATATATTTTACTTTAATTTTGGAGTAAAATATTAAAAAAAAAATTGATTAAATTAATAATACAGCCGCGATGGTGGAATTGGTAGACACGCTGGTCTTAGGAACCAGTGCCTTATGGCGTGGGGGTTCGACTCCCTCTCGCGGCACAAATATTTATTTTATTATATCTGAATATTTCTTTCTATTAAATAAAAAATAAAGATTTACAATACTTCTATTAAAAATAATTTTCTTATCAAATAAATCTCTATCTGTTTTAATTCTAATATTTTTAATTAATTTTCTTCTTAAAAAAAGAGATTTTAAATTTAAAAATAACGATATTAAGGCAATATAATGACTAATAAAATGAAGTAATTTAAACGTAAATAAATCTTTTAAAGAGGATAAAAATTCTAATAATAACCTCAATGGGAATAGATATAAAGATAGACCTATAGAATAATTTGTCAATAAAAGAAATAAACTATTACGATGATTTAAATAAGTTTTTTTATATGATTGATATTTTAATGTTGCACCTCCTTTATGATAAATTACTGCTTTAGGTTCAACATATACTTCATGTCCAGCTAAATAACATTTCCAATGATAATCAATTTCTTCCATGTGTGCAAAAAAATTCTGATCAAAACCTCCAATTTTTTTAAATATGTTTTTCTTGGTAAGAAAACATGCGCCTGATGCCCAAAATATTCTTTTTCTATCATCATATTGACCTTCATCCTTTTCTATAGTATTAAAAATTCGTCCTCGTGTAAATGGAAAAACTAAGTAATCAATATAACCTCCTGAACTTCCTGCATAATCAAAATATGTTTTATCAAAATCAAGAATTTTAGGTTGAACTGATGAGATATTATCATCTGATTTTATACACTGGACTAAAAAATCTAGAAAATTTTCATCATGTATAGTATCATTATTTAAAAATAATAAATACTGACCTCTTGCATGCTTTGACCCTAAATTACATCCTCCAGCATAACCTAAATTAATATTTGATTTGATTATATTAACTTCAACAAATTTTTCTTTAATTAAATTAACACTATTATCTGTAGAATTATTATCAACAATAATAATTTCATAATTAGAATATGAATTTTTTAATATTGATTTAACACAATTTTCCAATATTTCTTTATTATTATAATGAGGGATTATTATTGAAACATCAATATTGTGTATCATAGTATTTTTTTTATTGAGATAAAGCTGAAGACATCTTTTCTAAAATTTTATTTTTTTTATTAATCATTCTTTGATTATTTTTATCATTTATTAACCATTTTTCAATTTCATTTAAAGCCTCTTCATAATAATCATTTAATAAATATAAATTAACTAAAGAATACATTAAACCCTCTATTTTATGACTTTCAAAGGTATTATTGCAAAAATTAATAAATAATTGTGGTTCCATATATCGAGCTAAGATATCTCCAATATCTTTTTGTGCATTTATACTTAAATTAATTTTATAATTGTCTATTAAAAAAATTTGTGCAATTTCATTTATACCAAATGAATAATCAATTTGAATTAAACGACCTAAGATACTATAAATTTCATTAGAAGGAATATCCGATGAATTTAAACAAATATCAATAATATCATCAATCAATGGATTCACACAATTATGATAACCTACTCTATCAATTATTTCATAAAATAAAGCCATTTTCTCTTTAGTAGATGCAGAACCATTTAATATATATTCATTTAATAGTGTGTTTGTAAGACTATAATGGCTTAATTCTAAAGATCTTAATATCCCTATTAATTGCACTGTAATATCAGAATTATTTTTAACAAGATTATTAATCATATTTTTTTGATTTAATGTGTCATTTAATGGCTTATATATTTTATCAATAAATTCAAAACCTAACCATGGATCAATTGGCAAAACATCATTAGGGAAATAAGATAACATATTAGAATTTAATTCAAATAATTCATCAAATTCTTTATTTTCTATTTTTTTCTGAGCCATCCTTAAATATGCAATTCGATAATTTTGAACAAGCCTTTTAATATTATCACTAAAATGAATATCTCGATTATTAAGATTTGTATATTTATAAATTCCATTCCCTGAATTAATATGTTTAATATAATCATCAGAAGTCTTAATAGTATCAA
>Ga0187827_10009592_pt1 | contig 10233 bp, 6 predicted proteins | sample ETNtaG_39_FD_167969 | JGI IMG/M metagenome (GOLD analysis project Ga0187827, IMG submission 167969) | Marine microbial and viral communities from oxygen minimum zone, Eastern Pacific Ocean - ETNP2014_SV_150_PacBio MetaG (Illumina Assembly) | ecosystem: Environmental > Aquatic > Marine > Hypoxic... | reverse complement strand
TGTCGCGGTCGTCCCGGGCGGATGGCAGCCACTCCCGGTAGAGTTCCCTCTCACGCCACGGGAGCGGCAGGTGCAGCAGCTGACGCTCTTTGTCCCAGCGGGCGTTGAGCCTGGCATCCGAACCATCGAGCTACAGCTGCTCAACAGTGACGGCGAGTTGCTTGCCTCCACGGAAATGCAGGTCTCGGTCGTCGGCGAGGAGAGCAGCCTCCCTGCCTTTGCAATTTTTGTCTTCACCGGTGTACTGGCAGTCGTGGGTTTTGTAGGAGCGTGGATATGGCGGCTGGCGGGGAAGTAAGGAAAAGGGCAGTTATGTGTGATTTTCCCTCAGGTATGTAATCACTTCCCACATTACCTTGCAGTCAACCTCGTTGTAGGCTTCTATGTCCTGCATGTACTTCACACTCCGCATCGACTGCCCGGTTCCAGCCACCTTCCGGTTGCAGTACCAGGCTCCAACCATGGCACCCATTCCATCGGCCGGGCCGTCGCCCCAGGATGTCTGGATCAGGCCACGCTTGTAGAGGCTCTTTGCGATGGCTTTCAACCCGAAACCAAAGGCACCCTTGACCACGACCGGCTCAGCCCTCATCACTTTGAGGAAATCAAACCAGGGCAGGTCCGCCCATTCTTCCCGGGCATCGCCTGATTCCTCCTGCCTGTTCCGGCGAGCGGAATCGATGAAAGCCACTTCCGCCGGCGACCAGTGAAATATATGCGGAATATCCAGCCCTTCCCCCTTGACTTCGTTCGTTACAGTTCGCATGTGGTCAATCCATTCCTCAATAATTCTTGTCTCCTCGCTGACGCTGAGTTCATTGGCCGTAAAGACGGCAAAATTCCACTTCCCTTCTGGATGTTCATAGCCACAGCCCACCATGAAGATCAGTTCCTTGCCTCCGGGATCCGGAAAACTCGAGAAATCATCGTCAAGGTCGTTCACAGTCTCGAAGTCGACAAAGAATTCCAGAATTTGGTTTTTGTCCTGCCACTCATCCAGATTGTTCTTAATATTCCGTGGGAGTACAATTTCAGGAGTTGACTTCAGGTTGATTTCGACTATTTTCTCTACAAGAGTGGCCCTCTTTTCGCCTCTGATTCCAAGTTTTTGTGGGGTCAGTTTAGTATCGTCCCAGGTAGTAATACCCAGTTCATGCGCCTGCTTTCTTTCCTTGACTCCCACCTGCCAGAGCTGGGTGACGTCCTTGAGCTGCTCGACAATCTCTGACTTGGCCCGGTCCCAGGGATAGCAGTTGTTGTTCTTAGCATTAGGAAATAGCTTCGGTACGGACGGTTCCGGATACACATGCCACTCACTTCCTTTATCGCGAACCATTCTGAACCATTCCACAGCCTTTTCCGCCTGTCCGTAGAATTCCCGCTCAAGGTTGAAGAAGTCTACTGGGGCCAGTCTCTCCAGAGCATGCTTTCCCTTGACTTCTTTTTGCCTTTTCTGGTAGAGCCATTTCCGGCCCAGGAGGTACGCTTGAGGTGGGTTGTATTCCTGTAGCCTGCCCAGTGCACGATTGTAGATTGCCAGCTGTGCCTTGTACGCCTTCTGGCTGCCGTGGCTGTCCAGGAGATACTGATTGTCGGCGTTGAATCTGAGTGTAGAGAATTTAATGTCAACGACGCGGTAGTGGTAGTCACCATCCAGTGCTGGAGCGGGATGTAACTCATCAGCTTCCTTGATGGAGGCCTCCTCCGTAATTCGGTTGAGCCAGTCGCTCCTCACCAGCAGGTCTGGCATCCCGAACGTACGGTTCTGGGGATTCCACAGGACAGCCTGCTGGATGAATGGGATGCCCTGCTTCATCAGGTCAAACGTCTCGTTTGCTTTTCGCTCGTTCCAGCTGTGTCTGTAGTCGTCTCCTAACAGGACGAAGTTATCGGCGCCGTGCCGACGCTTCAGTTCTTCGACGACCTTATCCTCGAATTTCCGCCCCAACCTGAAAAGGAGCGGGAGGAAATCCAGATTCTCGTCGTAACCATCGTAATCAGCATCCTTCCTGAAGCCGTTTTTCTCACCATACAGGTTTAGCCAGTCAAGCAAGGGGTCGTCCGAAAGATAGTTCCTGGTCTTGCCGGCCGAGACCCAGGTATCCCATTCGTGGGGGACGTGGACGCCATCGTCATTGTGGGTAACGTGGGACCGGGCCATTACGGTCCAAGGTACTGCCTTGCTAAAAGCATGACAAGCAGTATCCAGAATGAATCAAACGGTTACAGGATTTCTCCACCAGCCAGGGCGTCAATTCCCATGTAGTAGCAATCCTCGTCCTCGTGTTCCTCTCCGCAGAATGAGCACTCAGTCCTCATTTCCTCGAGGGGCGGTATATCAAAAGCGGAATTCATGAAATCAACGGTCTGGGTGTTGCTGAGACCCCCGGTGAAGATTATAATCAGGGCCATAATTCCGAGAATGCATATTCCCGGGAGGCCGAGAATGACAGTGAAAGCAACGATGGGGATGAACAGCATGATGCTGAGCCCGATGCCAAACCCCACCTTCGAAAGGAAATCACTCATTCCACATCGTGGCCGAGCTTCTTCAGGGCTTCCTTGGCTACTTGGTGAGTCCTTGTATTATCTAACGCCTTTTTGAGTGGCTCTATAGCACGTGTGTCTCCAATCTCGCCCAGTAAATGCACTGCCATGAATGCCGTCATGTAATTAGTCGAATCAATAACAAGGATCTTGACAAGCATTTCTACAATGTCGTTTTGAATGGAGCCAGTTCCATTGACCAAAAAACTAACACAGTTTCCAGATGATAGTGCCATTAGGGCATTATGGCGTACCTGTTCATCATTATCCTCAAGCGCTTTGACGAGGCACTCCACGGCACGAATGTCACCAATCGTACCCAGTACTCCCATGACAATGTCGCGAGTATTGTTATCTGGTTCGTTTTCAAGCACATCAATCAACGCCTCCACGGCCGGCTCACCAATCTTCCCCAATGTCCTTATAGCGACCTTGAGGATATCTATGTGTTCGGTATCACCAAGGGCCTTACAGAGTAGATTGATAAGTTGTTCTATGACGTCCTTGTCCTTGAATTCTGCCAGCGCACCTACAATTGATTGAATACACTCAGCCACCATATATTCATCAGTATCTTCACCCCATTGTTCCACATTCAGCGTATCACTAAGGCCATCGAATAGTGGGGTTATAGCGCGTGCATCACCAGTGTTTCCCAAGGCCCATGCCGTGCTACGGACTACATCATCTCCCCAGGATTTTCGCCATCCCTTCTGAATAAGTTGTTTAACTGCATCTACGAACGTCTCGATAAGCGGTTCCACGGCACGCAAGTCTTTGAACATCCCTAGTGCACTCGCAACTGCCGCGCGAGTTTGCCAGTAAGTCCCATCCTCCGGTCTATCCTTGAGAGCCTCGATAAGCGGTTCTACCGCCCTCGTGTTACCAATTTTTCCAAGCACCCTTGCATAAGGTTCGGACCAGCCATGATTTTCTTGGAGTCCCCGGATCATAGGGGCAACCACCAGTTCTCCCAACTTAACGCACTCATGCCAGTTCCAAGTGGCAAGCGTATAGGAAACGCGGAGCTCATCTGTGTCCGGTTCCCAACCAAGCATATCCAGTGCTTCCGCCACCGTGTGGCTAAAATTGGGGTTGACCCAACTGTAACTTTCCCCAAGTATCTTAGTAAGTGGCTTGACTGCACGCATATCACCAATATTCCCTAGCGCAACTACGGCTTCATAGTTAGCATTATGATGTCCAAGTTTTTCGTATAGCTCTGCTTCGAGCACGGTGATAAGTGGCTCTACCGCTCGTTCGTCGCCAATCTTTCCCAAGGATTTAGTGGCATGGCCACGGACCCTCCGGTCGTCAACCGATACTGTAGAGAAGCCCACCAGCACCCCAATAAGTGGCTCTACCGCCGGCTTGCCAATCTTCCACAAGGCATCGGCGGCAGACTGGTCAACATCCCTGTCCTCGAGTGCCTTGATGAGCGGCTCCACAGCTTCTGCCCCAAAGCGAACCATTATTGGTACAATTGAAACGCTGGGAGTGTATGAGTATCCCGATGTTCTGACGAGGGCTGGCTTCCACATGTCCACGGTGTCAAGCGGCGTGTCTTTGCAACGCTCAACCAGCTTTTTTACTTTCGGATATAGAGACTCCCGAGTCTTTATCTTCCGATAGCTGGTATTCCACGTTCCCTTGAGAATATCTTTCAATTCATCGGGTGCATGTTTCGTGAAGGTGGATTTTGCCGCTGCTCTCACAACCTTGTCGTCGTCCCACATATAGAGACCGGCAACCAGCCCAAGCATCTCCTCCGGCACTCCACTGCCCTTCACCATCGATAATCCCATCCTGCGCATCGCTGGATCGTCGCTCTCTAGGAATTTACGCAGGTTCTCGGCCGACGCTTCATCCTCATCACCTAACTCCGTTCTTTCATGACCCAAGCTTTTCAGCGCTTTTCTGACTGCTTCACGAACGTCTAGAGTTTCATCTTCTTCAAAAATTCTGTTCAGTGGTGCAACTGCCCGAGCGTCGCCAATACTACCCAGAGATTTAACTGCGTCTTTACGAACATCCTTATCATCAAGGGCCTTGATTAGTGGATTCACCGCTTCTCTGCCAATCATACCCAGTGCTTTTACGGCAATCCGCCGAACTCCCTTTGACTTGTCTCCAAGCTGTTTGCTGAGCAGTTTAGTTGCCTTTGCGGCCTCACCCTTTCCCAGTTTTCCCAGCGCCTTTGCAACTGCCACACGAACTTTGGAATCTTTATCATCGATTGCTTTGGCAAGTGAATCTATCCCACTAGTGTCGCCCAGTTCTCCTAGTGCCGTTACAGCCGCAAGACGGACATTCGAATCTTTGTCATTGATGGCCTTGATGAGAGGTTCAATTCCCCTGTCAGCATTGACTTTGAAATCTGCAACCCGTTGAATAAGAGCCTTTTTTGTACCGGAGACGGGCAATCCTCTTTCCACAAGAACACTTTTCAGTAATTTTATGGTAAGTACCCCAGAAACGGTCTGGCGAGAGCTTTCCTGAAAGTCCTTGACGAGTGCATCAACTGCACGGGCGCTACCAATCCTTCCCAGGGCCTCCGCGGCGCAGGAGCAGACGTAATACTCCTTGCTTCCGAGCGCCTTAATGAGCGGTCCTACGCCCGCTTCACCAAACTCCTCCAGTATCCTTGCGGAGGCCATGCACCCCACATCTCCGCCCTCCAGAAGAGGTTTCCACACGTCAACAGTGTCAAGCAGTGTACCCTTGAAGTAATTGAACAATCCTCGAACATAGTAATCCACAGTACTTTCTCTTTTCAAAGTTCGGATGCTGGTTTTCCATGTTTCTTTGAGAATATCTTTCAATTCATCAGGAGCGTACTTGTTGAAAACCGATTTTGCAGCCCTCCTCACACCCTTGTCATCGTCCCACATGTAGAGGCCGGCAACCAGCCCTAGCAACTCCTCCGGCACCCCGCTCCCCTTCGCCATTGACAGCCCCATCCGCCGCATCGCGAGGTCGTCGCTCTCCAGGAACTTGCGGAGATTCTCGGGAGAGGCGTCGTCGGTCATTCCACCCTGACACGCTTCAATTTGATATAAAATTGAGTGCTTTTTGCGTTGGTTTACGAGAGTCCCAGTTATTCTCCTGGTAAGGCACTAGGAACGGGCGTCTTACGCAAAAATGCGTGCGCAGGGCCTGCGCGTTCCGGGCCGTCGAAATCCGCCAAATGATATATTATTCAAGCTTATTTAGGAGATAATTCTTCCCGGGCCCGAGAGCCTTTTTTTCTCGTAATCTGCTCTGCGGCAAAGTTTTTTAATTATTTGCGGGATGTTGGTTGTATGCTGAATGCCCGAATGCTTACTTTCCTTCTGCTTGCAATTATGCCATGTGCTTCTGCATCGAGCATGGGTGGGAGTATCGAGAGTGATGGCACCTATTCCGAACCCAGTGACATAATTCCTTTAGCTGGATTCTTGTTTCTGGCTCTCTTCTTCTCATTTCTATGCTCTACTCTCGAAGCCGTAATTCTTTCTATAACAGACAGTCATATCCAGGTCATGATTCGTGAAAAAGCCAGAGGAGGTGAATTGTTAAAAACATTGAAAGGAGACGTTGACCGGCCTTTAGCTGCAATCTTGTCTTTGAACACCGTAGCCCATACAGCTGGCGCCGCAGGTGTTGGTGCCGAAGTGACAATGGTATTCGGAAGTGCGTATCTCGGGATCGCATCGGTTGTCCTGACCTTCTTAATTCTCGTATTGTCTGAGATAATACCGAAGACTTTGGGTGCCACTTACTGGAAATCACTAGCGCCCACGTCTGCAGTAATCATAAAGTGGTTAATCTTTTTCACTTATCCTTTAGTGCTCGTACTGGAAAGATTCTCAAGGTTTGTTGCCCCATCCGGCCACAAAATATCCTTTTCCAGATCAGAACTTCTGGCTATGGCTGAAGTGGCTGAAAAAGAGGGGATTGTCGAATCTGATGAATCTGAGATTGTCAAAAATGCTCTTAAATTGAAAGACATGACGGTCAAGGATGTTATGACTCCTGTTACCGTCATGTTCACTTTTCACAGTGATGACGCTATCGCCAAAATCGTGGAAGAACACAAAACCATCCGTTTTTCCAGAATACCAGTTAAAGGCAAGGACCTGAACGACATCAAAGGCTACGTCCTTAGAAGAGAAGTGTTAAGAAATGCAACCGAGGGAAAGGTTAGCAAGATTGATGATATAATAAGATCCGTACACAAAGTTGACAGCAAAACCAATCTGGACGATATCTTTGATGAATTTATTTCAAGGAAGGATATGATGTTTATCGTTGTAAACGAATTTGGAGCAACGGAAGGATTGATTTCAATGGAAGATGCAGTTGAAGCCCTCTTAGGTGTAAAATTCGCAGATGAAACGGATGAAATTACCGATATGCGGGAACTTGCAAAAGAAAAATGGAAATCTGATAGTGGTACCTAGACTAGTGGTCTACTGTTCTTCTGGTCGTTTATAATTGCCTCGATATGGCTCTTATGATAAGGTGTAGGATAACCCTTACAATCATCTTCTCCAAGATGGGCAATCACTTGGTTCCGGATCTTGAATCCATAATATTTTTCCAGTAGATACCTGTACATTGATAGCTGCAATGTATACTTTTCAAAACTGCAATCCATGAGATCGGAGGTAATATGGTGCGGAGCCGTTTCACCTTGATAAGATTCGAACTCCAGCTTGCCCGTTTTCCAGTCTATTATTTCATACGTGCCAGTCCCTGGAACCTCCACCAGGATGTCAACGGTACCGGCGATGCCCAGCTCGACACTGTATAGTATCACCTCGGACAGCACCTTGTTCATCGGTCCTTTCAGGTACTGTCTCAACCAATTGATTCCTATTGAGGCTCTTCTCAGTGTTGACGGCTTGCTATCTCTCAGATACTGGTCGATATCCTCATGAATGTCCGTCCCAAGCTGGGTGGTGGCATCCCATTCCGCCCTGAGTTCGGCGGGGGTCAGGTGCATATATTTGGGGTGTCCGTCCGTAAGTCTCTCGGAAACGCCTATCTTGTCGAATTTTTTGAAATATTCACCTATAACTGTGGTAACGCTTTTGAATTCCTGATTTTTATTCTTTTTCAAAACGTACTGGTGTGTTTCAGGAACAAGATGAATATCATCATTTATACGGTTCATAAGGTCATTACTCTCCACAGGGAGGTGTCGCGGGGTGTCATTCGGTTACTTGGGGTCGTCAACTTCGCATTCACCCAACGGCTTGTCCTCGCGAGTACGCATTATAATCGGGAACTCGAAGCAGAGTTGCCCCCTGTCATTACGAGCCTGGCGTGACTGGTACTCCAGTTCCACTGCGAACCAGTCCTTTTCATCCAGGATTACCGGGTCCCTCGAGCCGGCCTCCCACCTGCTGTAGCCACTGCCCAGCAGTTCATCGGTAATCTCGCCCAGTCCCTTCTCCCCCAGGCGTCCCGGACCCGCCCAGCCGCAATCTACCATTGTGCCGTTCTCGTACTGGGCCAGCCTGAAACGCGCAAACCACTGGTTGTGTTTTCCGGCGCCCGGGCAGACCTCGGTCACGATGCAATCGGCAGTCCAGGTGAACTTGAACTTGTAGGCTCCCTTACGCTTGGGCTTCCCATTCATGGTGTATGTAATCGTGTCGTCCGGGCGCCGGAGGACGAAGCCTTCCCATCCCTTCTTTTGTGCATCTTCGTGCATCTCTTTTGTAAGTGTCTCGATCTTTCGCTCATCACCGACACCAGCCGCACCGACAAAACCGGTTGTGACTGCCAGACGCTCCGTGAACGGTCTGGATGTTAGGTCTTCTCCCTCCCAGAAAATAACGTCGAAGACGTAGTAGTCGAAGACGTATCCCTCTGCGGTGAAGTGGTCATATTTGGCCTGCGCCTTTTCGGCAGTGGTGGTCGCGGTAGTCACACCCTTGAGTGACTTTGCATCTTCGATTCCGTCACTACGCAAAGCAACTAACTCGCCGATAATCAGGGACTCTGGCGGAACCCTTTCCAGGCAATAGACCACGTCGGGGACCACCGATACTATATCGGTAATTGGCTTCATTCGCCTGCTGTAGGCGATTCGTTCACTTCCCGTGTTGTGCAGGAGAATACAGACGCCGTTCATCTTGCGTTCCGCCAGCCATGTTCCGTCGTAGGGATCTGCTGAACTCGGCAGTTTGTTAATCGGCTTGCAGGGGGCAAATGACTGTGATAGCACCTGCTCGATATCCGGCCGCCCTCCCGTCAGCGCTTCTTCCCTGCTTTTCACATACCCCTCTTCCATCTTCTTCCGAATTTTGCGCTCACACTCGAGAATGGCCTGTTCCGCCCCCGTTGTCTCGTTAGATTTGCCCGGGTTCTTGCCGTGAATTTTTTCCTTAGTCACCTGCTTCTTGCCATCGGTACCATTCTTGGAGGTCCACCACTCCCTTACAATGACATCGTCCTGTACCTCTATCGTCAGGTGCTTGAGCCTTCCTGTGGAATGCAGCTGAAACAGTTCGGTTCTGGTCAAGAGAAGCTGGCCATCTTTGACCATGGTTTAAGGTTTGGGTGTCGGAGCAGCGGAACGCTCAATTTGCTTCAAACCTCCACAATTACTTTCTGGCCGGGGAGGTCCTGATACATCTTGTCACTTTCTTTGAGAGCGTATCTGCCCGCGACGACCCACAGAATAGGCATCTTCACCCGCTCTGTGGGTGTGGCTGCCTGTCCGTCCGTGAAGTAGACTATTCCATCAAACACCCCGCGCAGCTTCACCCGCCTCTCTTCGACCCACCGCCCTGCCTTCCAGACCTGAACGCCCTGGTGGCTGCGACCGCGCATCCCCCCGCCCCGGTCTATCTCCTCGCCGTTGGCATACTTCAGCAGTTCGTTGAAATCGGTCCCACCCCGCCCCTTCACCTCCGGTATGGCCTCTGGATGAGGGAATGGGTAGATTCTCTGAATCCATTCATCTATCTCGATTACCGTGATTTCGACTTCCCGCTTGGCGAGGTGGTACAGCTCATTGAATATTCGCGGCAAGTCCTCTTCATTGTCAAGCGACCCTGATGTATCGATTGCTACCAGTATCCGTGTCTTCTGTCGAATCTTCAGGCCAGGAAACTTGGAGTCCCAGACCGGTATGAAGTTCCCGGCTCTGTCCTTTACGAGCTTGCCGTCCTCCATTTTATAGACGGGAGAACCATCTGGAAACAGGGCGATTTTCTTGTAACGGCTGCTCGGCTTCTTCATCGTGTTCGTGGCATAGGTATGCTGGCTGTTCTCGGTGAATAACCTGAGGTTCCTTCGCCAATCGACCTTCGGTTTCCGCGATTTCATGAACTCTTTGAGATATTCCACAAGGCTGCCCGGCAGTTCCCCCCAGGTGCTGGTCGAATCGAGGCGGTTGACTGAATTCACTATCTGCCGGTCCACCCATTCTTCGAGTACTTCCCTGGCAGCATCGGACCTATTGTTCATCTCACCCCAGAAGCCATGATAACCGCCCCTTGAACCAGGGGCCTGCGACATCATGCCACTAAGGTTATCCCAAGATTCCGATGGTGTGCCGCCGTCTCCGGCTCCAGTGCCAGGCCCCTGGCCCTCACCCTCCCCGGCATCTTCGCCCTCTTCCTCACCTTCACCCTTACCGGCACCTTCACCATCTTCCTCACCTTCTCCCTCGCCGGCACCTTCTCCCCC
>Ga0187827_10009591_pt1 | contig 10233 bp, 10 predicted proteins | sample ETNtaG_39_FD_167969 | JGI IMG/M metagenome (GOLD analysis project Ga0187827, IMG submission 167969) | Marine microbial and viral communities from oxygen minimum zone, Eastern Pacific Ocean - ETNP2014_SV_150_PacBio MetaG (Illumina Assembly) | ecosystem: Environmental > Aquatic > Marine > Hypoxic... | reverse complement strand
GAAAGGTAGATTGATATTTTTATTCATTTCGGTGTTCATATAACCTAAAATTAAATTTGCTACTCTATATTTATATCCGTATATATATAAATAAGCTCTTAAAGATTTATAAAAAGAATTTAATGCACTTTTCGCTGCACAATATGTAATTTGTCTATGTCTGGGAAGAATTGTTGATGCCGAAGAACAAAAGCAAATTAGACAATTTGAATTTAATTTTCCTGTTTTTATTAGTTCGGATATAATTTTTTTAATTGATAAAAAATTAGTCTGAAATATTTCCTCAAATTTTTTTGTGTCCAAGAATATGTCGTCATTTTTCCAATCGATTAAACCAACTGTAAAGAAAATATTTGATAATTCGTTTTTTTTAATTTTATCGTATAAGCAATCTAAATTATCGGTATTTATATCTAATCTAATATGAACGATATTTTCTTTAGTGTTTTTTGCATTCCTTCTTGAAACGATTATGGTTTTACCATCTTCTGCAAAACAGTTGGCTAGTGAGTTGCCTAAACCAGAGGACCCACCGATGATTAGGTTCATCTAAGTTTATTACATCAAATGAACTTGATTTTCAATTTGCCTCTATCATTACTCAAAATCATGAGCCCTAATATTATTTAAATACACAGGAAAATTAATTATTTTGTTCACTTATTCTTTAATTTATTTTATAGGGATTCTAATTCAATAAGTATATAGAAACATTCAAGATGACCTTAACAGTCATTGCTATTTATTTCTTATCAACATTAGACAAGTTTGCTCCAGTCGTTGGATCAAGCTCAATTCCTAATGGAGTAATATTCCTTGGCAGAGTTTACGCCGGTTTTCCTCGTTCATACACCACTAAACCTTGTTTTACCTCTTTTGTTTCCAGTTTTAGAGTGATATTTTTTTTACAAAATATTTCTTCATTGAGATTATATTATTCTAACAATCACTCGACCTACATTGGTATTGTTTTTAATTTTTTTAATAATATTAATACTATTATGAATGTTGCATTCTTGATAAACGAGCTTTAATGTTTTTTCTTTTGAAATTTTTACAATTTCTTTCCAAATCTTTTTCCTTAAAGCACTGTCTGTCGATTCTGCATTTATACCTATTATCTGTATGCCTCTTAAAATAAATGGCATAAGATTAATTTGAAAATTTTCACTTGAAGCCATTCCTATTGCGGCAATTTTTCCACCTTCAACTAATTGACGTGAACCAGATGAAATTATATCTCCCCCAATATTGTCTATAATACCTGCAAAGCGTACCTTTAGTAATGGCATCTCAGGATAACTACTAAATTCATTGCGATGAATTATTTCGCTTGCACCAATCTCTTTTAAAAACGATTCTTGTTCCGGTTTTCCAGTTATAGCACAAACACGAAATCCTAATCTTGAAAGTATGCAAATAGATAAAATTCCAACACCGCCTGTAGCGCCAGACACTAATATTGGATAAGTATTCTTTTTTAATCCATTTTTTAAAAGAAGATGTACAGCTAAAGCTGCAGTGAATCCTGCTGTTCCAAAAATCATTGCTTTTTTTAATGATAATCCCGCAGGTAGTTTTTCAACCCAGTTAGATGGTACTTTAACATATTGTGCTAATCCTCCGGATGATTTGACTCCCATTGGTCGAGCTACAATAATAACGGAATCTCCTGCTTTAAATTTTTTAGAATATGAACGAACTACTATACCTGCCGCATCTATCCCAGGTATATGCGGATAGCGTCTTACCAAACCAGGATTTCCTGAACAAAGAAGAATATCTTTATAATTTAGCGAAGAATAAGATACTTTAATAAGAATTTCGTCATGATTGATATTTTTTATCTCAGTTTTTTCTACATTTAAAATATATTTGTTTGATAACGTTTTTTTAATAACTAAAGCATTGAAATTTTTAGGAAGATTATTGTCTTTTAATTTAAATTTTTTTTTCATTTTATTTTAAGTTGATCTGGATTGATAAATTTAAATATACCATCACTTGTTTTTTTATTATCAAAATAAATATCTGCTTTCGCTTGAACAATACCTCTATCGTTTTTAGTAATTTGAGCGTTAATAGTTAAATCACCTGAGGTACTAATTTTTAGATAAAAATTAGCTGACGATTTTGTTACTAGACAATTTTTATTAGTTAATTGAGTGTCAGAATAAATTATGGCCACAATAGTTTGCAGCATTGATTCAATCTGCAATGTACCAGGCATTATTGGTTCGTCTGTAAAATGACATTTGTAAAACCATTCATCTTTATTAATATGTTTAAAACCACAGCCAGAAAGACTTGGTACAATATTAGTAACTTTATCAATCATTAAAAACGGATCTGAAATTCTAAGCAAAGTTGACAGTTGAGTCTTATTTAAGCTAATAGTTTTTTCTTTGCCTGTTACCATTTACTTGCTGATAATTCTTGATAATGAATGTATGATATCATAACCGTCCCATATAGGTCCAATATCAAATGCTCTACCAACTGAAACTATTCTATCGACGCCTGTTATGCCGTTATGCAATATAAAATCATTCAGTTCTTTTCGTTCAAGTCCATAATAAGTTATAGTTTGGAATCTTTTTGAAATAATTTTTTTAAGTTTATCTATTTTTCCTATATGTATTTCCGCAAAAGTGCCAAAATGACATTGTATTTTTTCAATCTCACTTGATGCATCATTAATGTTTAGTCTTAATAATTTAAAATCTTTGTAATTTAATCTAAAATTTGTCTTAGAAGTAACAGCTACACGAGACAAAGAAGTAATTTTTTGATTAGCGACTGATAAATCACTACCGTATTTTAAATGAACTATTTTAGATAAAGCTTCCCAAAACTTTTTCTTCGCCAAAAAATTTTTCTTACCAACCCATAATAAAGCTTGTGGAGAAGAGCAACCTTGTTGGTCCATAAGATAACAATCATTATAAAATTTCTGAGCAAGATTTTTAAGTTCTTTCTCTCGAAGTTTAGCAATTTCATTTATATCCATTATAGAAATTGAATAACGATTGGAAAAAGTTAAATCAACACAACGAGGAGAGGTTTGATATTTTTTGAATTTATTTATAGTTTCATCGCCACCCCAAATTAAACGTGCATCAACTTCTCTTGATAGCTGTGATGATATATCATCAGATTTATCATATTTGACAAAACAAAATTTATTTAAAAGTGAACTATATTTGAATTTTTTTAAGATTTTGTAAATAATTCTGCATAAGATATTTACCTGCGTAAAATTTCTGCTAGGTAATCTTACAATATTGCTATTTCCTGAAAGCATTCCAAATGCAAATGAAAACGCAAAGTTTAGTGGTACATTTGAAGGTGTTATGTGTAAAACTATTCCCCGACCCAACATCAAATTCTTTTTTGGATAATTTTCAGATATATTTATTAAGTTTGCTTCTCTACACCAAAAGCCAAAATTTTTAAGATCGCTATAGGGAGAAGCTAATTTACTTTTCTTAATAGCAATTGAAATGTCATCTAAAAAACTTATTACCAATTTATCAAAAATACAGCTTGGATTCTGAATTACTGGCAATTTGCCCAAAATTTTTTCAATTTTGCTATGAGAATTAATATACATCGCTACAGCCTCTTAATTCTGTTCCTGGAACTCTTCCCTTAATAGAAAAATATTTCCCTTTTCTTCCGCAACTGCAATCATCTATACCTTCCAACGCTCCGATATCCTCTGTTAAAATATTATGACCTGGATAACTTAATGGCAATAAAGACAACGTTTGGATAAGACCGTTTTGTTTAATTGGAGACAATTTAAGATTATTATCTCGAATAAATATTTCTGAAAAGATAGATGAATGAAAAAAACCAAATTCGCATTCCAAAAAAACAGATCCTGCTTGCTCAACCATTCCGTAATAGTTATGTATGGAATTAACACCAATTATATCTTTGATATGCTCGTTAAAAACATGTCGATCTACAGCTTGATCATTCATCTTTTTCCAACCACCACCGTGAATCAAGATTCCATTATTTTTTGAAAGTTTTATTTTATCAGCCTGCATTTTTTGAATTAAGTAAGTCCATAAAAAACTTGTAAATCCAAAAATAATAAATTGTTCATTTGGATTCTGTTTTAAAAATTTTGTTAATTTTTCAATCTTTAAATCGAATTTTTCATCTAACAAAAATATTGATTTTTTAACAAGTTGAGAAAAGCCTTTTATAGCAGTACCTCTCGCTGACAAAGCATCCAAGCCTGATATCACATTTGGAGTATCAACAAAAAAAATAGTAGATTTTCTCTCATTTAAAATATTTGAAAAAATTGTAGATAAAGCTCTAGACTGAAGTAGTGAGGTTTTTCTATCAAGATATATTCTTGAAGTTTTTGTACCCGTTGTTCCTGATGATGTTAGAATTTTAGATGAATTTTGATTATTTTTAGAATTTAAATCAAAATCTTTAAAAAGATACACGGGTACAAAAGGTAAATCAGAAAGTTTTTTTGAATTATTTATACCACCAAATATTCGATCAGCTACTTTTTTGTATTCAATGCAATTTTTATAATGATAAAATGTTAATTCTTTTTGATATTTATAATACCATCTTTCTTTATTTCTTTGTGTCATCGAAAAAGGATTTTCTGCAAAGATTTTTTTATAATCAAGCATTTAAAACCTCTTTTTCTAATTTGAAATAATCAATTTTTCCCGATAAAGTTCTTGGAAATTTAGTTACTCCTATACATTCAAATGCTATTTGATTTTGTCCAGTAATTTCACTAACTTTATTTAAAACATCTCTTTTTAAAAAACAGGATTCAAAAAAAACTGATAACTTATCTCCTTTATCTTTGCATGCTACTTCGATGCCCTTGATTTTCATTTTTTCCTCAATTTCATCGAGGTTTAATCTATTTCCAAAAATTTTAGCAATTCTATTTATTCGTCCCTTAATATAAAAAAAACCTTCATCGTCGAAGCTTGCCAAATCTCCGCTCCGTAAAATACCTTTATTATCATCGCCCTTAATCAAATCCAGAACGTTTCTCGAATATCCCATTGAAACATTTTTTCCTTTAAAAATTAATTCGCCAATTTCTCCAGATTTTTTTACTTTTTCTCCTTTTTTGTTTTCAAGCCACATCTTTGTAAAAGGAATGCTTTTGCCTATACTTCCTATTTTTTTCGGTGCGTCTCTCCAATCTAAGTATGCCATTCTAGCTGTAGCTTCTGTCTGACCATACATCATGGTGAATTTAATATTATTTTGCTCACAAAATTCCAATATTTTCTTAGCTGATTTATTATCAAGTTTTCCTCCAGCATGGGTAAATGTACGTAAGAATGGGGTATAAATTTTATTTAATCCAAGTTTTAAAAAAATATCAAATATATAGGGTACACCGCTTAATGATGTTACTTTATTATTTTTAAATTGTTCCCAAAATTTTTTTTGAGTAACTGAATAATCACACACCAAAATTGATGCTCCTGACTCGATATGAGTGTTTATAATTGATAACATAAAACTATAACTGTACGGCATAGTAGTTACAGTTCTATCTTTTGATTCAATTTTTAAAAAATTTATAATTGAGTCCGCATTTGCTTTTAAATTTTGATGAGATAAACGAACGTACTTTGGACTTCCCATAGAGCCTGAGGTGGGAAGTAAAACACTCAGGTCATTATTCATTTTAGGAAGTTTTTGGTAATTTGTTCTATATATTGAGTAGTCATAAATATTTTCTAATATTGTTAAACCATCTGTTGTTGAGTTTTCAAACCAATTGATGGGCACAACTAAAAATGAAGGTTTGTATGTTTCAACAAGATTCAATATATCTGCTCTGCTAGTTTTGACATCTACTAGCATAACAATGCAGTTATTTCTGATTGATGCTATGTAACAAATTAGTGGAGCTACTGTATTCTTTGAAATTAAAAATACTAATGACCTTTCAGGAACGTATTTTTGAATAACGTCAGTCTTTTTAATCAAATCATTATATGTTAATGGACCAGTTAATTCACTTATAAGAGCAACATTGTCTCCATAATTTGAAATTGATTTAAAAAGTGACATGTTTTTTAATCACTATCAAACTTCTGTTCTTGAAAAATTTTAAGAATTTTTTTAGCTATTTTTTCACCAGTTAAGCCATGATAATCAAGAAGATAATTATAAGTACCAGTTGGCCCGAATGCATCAGGTAAGGCAATTGGGAATAAATTTGTCTTTGGGCAATTAGTTGCTATTTTTTCTGCAACTATACTATTAAGACCTCCAAAAATTGTATGCTCTTCTACGGTAACAACTTGATTGAATAATTTCAATTTCTCGACTATTTGATCACTAAATGGTTTTAAAGTGTGAACGTTCATCAGTTCAGCATTAATACCGTTTTTATTTAAAATTTTTGTTGCAAGCAATGATTCAACGACTATCGATCCTGTTGAAAGGATTAATAAATCATTACCGCTTTTTAGTGTGACTGGTTTTCCAAATTTGTAATCATAATTTTTTTCATATAAAGCGGGATAACCTGGAATACCTGTAAGCCTTATATAGCTAGGACCGTGACTGTTAGAAGCATAGTCGTTCAATATTTTTCCCATTTCACCACAATCAGCTGGACTTGAAATATTTATATTTGGAATTGAACGCATAATAGCGATATCTTCCAACCCGAAATGGCTGTTACCAAGATACGCCATAGATAAACCACTACCTAGAGCAACTACATTTACCCCATGTTTCATATAACCGAGATTCATCCTTATTTGCTCGCTTGCTCGCATAGATAAAAATGGAGCAAAGGAAGTTACAAAAACCTTATATCCCTCCCTAGCTAGGCCAGCCGCAACACCAATCAAATTTTGTTCACTGATACCTATGTCTAAATACTTGTCTGGATGTTTCGATTTAAATCTTTCTAATCCTGAAGAACGTCTTAACCCCGCAGAAAGAACCATCAAATCATTATTTTTTTCTGCAATATCCAACATAAATTGCCCAAACATTGCTCGAGGACCCATACGTGACCATTGCTTAGATTCTTTTTCATTAAAAATCATAATTATAAACTTTTCATAGCTTCATCAAATAATTTTTGTGTTAATCGACCGTGATGCCAATCGTTATTATTTTCCATAAAAGGAACTCCTTTACCTTTTGTCGTTTTTGCAATAATTGCTGTAGGTTTATTGACAACTCTTTTTTTTAATGAAACTAACAGCTCACTAATGTTATGACCATCGCAACTAATAGTATTCCATCCAAAACCTTTCCATTTAGAAACTAATTCATTAAAATTCATTTTATCATTTATAGCTCCATCATTTTCAAAACCGTTACAGTCAACAATCAGAACTAAATTTTCTAAATTAGTTTCTGTTGCAGTTATAGCGGCTTCCCAAATAGATCCTTCGTAGCACTCACCGTCCCCGACTAATACAAATATAGAACCTTTTTTTTTCTTTTTTTTATAAGCAATCGCTAATCCAGTTGCATATGACAAGCCTTGACCTAAACTACCATTAGAAGATTCGATGCCTATTTTTGGATTCATAATTGGATGGGCAATTAATTCACTTCCGTTGGTTTGAAATTTCATTGCATCATTTTTGTTAATATAACCAGTACAATGTAATGCACTTAAAAGACTTAAAAACCCATGACCTTTACTTAAAATAAATCTATCAATAGGATTCTTAAAGTTTAAACTAAGTACATTTCCATAAAGGGTAGCCATGATATCAACTATAGACAATGCGCCACCTATATGTGCGGACTCGCTACAATTAAGACTAAACTCAAGCACTGATTTTCTCATTTTTTTTGCTAGATCAATTATTTTATCTATTTGATTATTTTCGCTCAAATTTTCATTCCTCCATCAAGTCTTATTACCTGTCCATTAAGATAAGCTGATCTATCCGAAGCTAAATAAAGTGCTAAATCAGCAACTTCGTTTACAGAACATTCGCGTTTTAAAAAAGATTGTTCAATTAAAAAATTTCTTGCACCTTCTTCCATTTTATCAGACATTTTTGTTCTAGTAATACTTGGTGCAATAGCATTAACTCGAATTTTATAAGTAGCTAATTCGCTGGCCATGACTTTTGTTGCAAACATAAAGGCGGCCTTACTCGAACCATATGCTAATGTTCCTCTCTCTGCAATTAATCCTGATATAGAACCAAAATTTATAATAGAGCTATTTTTAGATTTTTTTAATAGTCTTATTAAAAGCTGGATAAGTCTTATTTGGGCAAAAAAATTAACTTCAAATATTTTTTTTAAATTTTTTGAAGAAGTCATTTCAAGTAATGACCCGCTAGCAATTCCAGCGCTATTTACCAAAATATCTAATACTATATTTTTTTTATAAAGTGTTTGGATTTTTTCTTTTGTATCTTGTTCGTTTTCAAGATCAAATTCTAATATTTCGATAGTTTGTTTTGATTTTTTTGATTGTTTAGATATATAATCAGAAAATTCAGTATCAACTTTTCTAGTAGCACATATTATATTTGCACCATTTTCAATAAATGTATTGATGATAGCTCTGCCGATCCCCCCATTAGAGCCAGTTACTAAAGCAGTTTTTCCTGATAGCATAATATGTTCAATATTTGAAAACATAATAATGTTCAAATATTGAACAGTAAAGTAAAATTTCATCCTCTTAACTCAAAAATATTGAAAAATAGCTTGATTATGATTGATAATATAATTTTTTCTATTATTTCAAATTTTCTTATATCTTGGCCTGCTATTTTTTATTTGTCTGTGAAGTGTGAAGTCATCTTTTTTCTTTATTTTATTAGCAGATAAAAGCACATTTGTTTTTTTAGACAATGCATCTTTAACAAGCGTAGAGGTAAAATAGGCCTCCAAAAGATAACGTTCTATTAAATTCTCAATTTTTCTCGATTCAGCAATTATTTTTCCTAAATTTGAATAATCTAAATCTTGAGTTTTTTTGTAATTATCAAATATAGGTAAAAGCATTTCATTTAATTTCTTTTTTAAATTTTTATCTAAAAAAAATATCTTTAATAAATTAGGTAGATCAATAGCATCGCTTAATTTTGGCATTTTTCCATCGTCACTTTCAGGTATCATTGTGTTAAAAAGACTTTTAAAAAATTTTAGCGTATCGCTATTATTATGTTCTAATTTAATCATTATTAATTATCTTAACCATTTAATTAAAAAATTTTTTTGGAAATTTTTTTATATTATGTGTAATTTTAAGGGCAATAGCTTGCAAAGTAGATATTGGATTAACACCTGCCGACGTTACAAAGATACTACTATCTACTATAACTAAATTTTTAATATCATGAGTCTGACCAAATTCATTAACAACTGAATTTTTGTTAGAAGTGCCCATTTTTGTAGTGCCCATTAAGTGCCATCCTGTAGCTCTAACTGGGCCGAATGCTAGAATAGATTTTGCTCCCGCTTTTTTCATTATTTCCTTACCTTTCGATAATCCATGAGACAACATTTTTTTTGAATTTTCGCTAAGTTTATAATTGATTTTTACACCTGGCATACCGCTCGAATCTTTGTTGTCATAATCTAGTTTTACACAATTATGTATCTCAGGAAGGTCTTCACATATTATTGCCACCGGGATAGAGTGACCATAATGCTCTGAAAAATTTTTATGAAAGTTTTTTCCGAAAGATAATTTTTTAAATTTTCTAGCTGAAAATGCAGTTACCAATGGTCCAACGCCTCTCAAAATATGTATAGTATAACCTCTTTTATATCCACGACTGAGATTAGTTTCATAAAATTCATGACTAAAAATACAACAGCCTTCTGGTCCCATAAACGATCCTAAAAAATTATCAAATTTTCCCTCTACATATCCCAAAGGGTGCAACATAAGATTTTTACCAACCAATCCAGAACTATTGGCTAAACCATTCGGGAAAAATTTATTTGTAGAGTTAAGGAGTAGTCTTGGAGTACCAATGCCATTGCACGCAAGTATTACTAAAGATGCTTTTTGTAATCTTTCTGTGTTATCTTGATCTTTATAAATTACACCATCTACTTTTCCGAAATTATCTGTTGTAATTTTTATTACTCTACAATTAGCTCGTAACTCAACTCCATTATTTATTGCTGGTGGCCAGTAGGTTATATCAACAGTTGATCTAGTGCCTTTTTTTCTATTTTTATATTCTGAGGTTGTAATAGCACTATAAG
>Ga0187827_10009589_pt1 | contig 10233 bp, 6 predicted proteins | sample ETNtaG_39_FD_167969 | JGI IMG/M metagenome (GOLD analysis project Ga0187827, IMG submission 167969) | Marine microbial and viral communities from oxygen minimum zone, Eastern Pacific Ocean - ETNP2014_SV_150_PacBio MetaG (Illumina Assembly) | ecosystem: Environmental > Aquatic > Marine > Hypoxic... | reverse complement strand
GCATCGGCGTCGGTGACCACCGTGTCCCATTCGCCCACCGGCAAGCCAAGCACCGCACCGCTCGAATCCTCACGACCGATATCCTTATAGAAGCGGCTTATCGCATCCTGCACCGCTGCGTGATTCTTGTTGCCGGCCATGGCCTTGACATCCAGCGTGACACCCTCGTGAGTCACCTGCTGAGTGTGGCATGCCGCGCAGCCATTGGCCTTGTACACCGCCTCACCGTAACGGGCATCGCCCAACGGCGGCACGGGATAGGAAAACTCCGTCCCATCCTCACCCTGGGTGTCTGCGTACTGCAACCCGTTCAGTTGGTCACTTGCCCGGAACACCATTCCAGAAAGTGACACGCAGAAAACCAAAAGCATCCCGCACAGCAGGGAGAACGTGCTGTCCATCTTCACGTCGAGCAGGCCAAAGGCAAGCCAGGCGAACAGTCCCACAGCCAGGGCGATCGGCCACCACAAGCCAACCATAAAGCAGGAAACCGAACCGGCCAAAAGGCCCAATAAAAAACTCAATCCAATCGTCATGCGTTGGTCTCCTTCTTTTCACCCTTGCAACAGATACCGGCAAGGCAGTCGCAGTTTTTTATTGAAAACAAAATAGCTCCCAAAAAGTTCAGGAATAAAATCGCGCTCCCCACCAACAGGAGCAGATCGCCCAAGCTGGCAAAGTAATAACTGAAACCCAGCGTTGCGTCGCCGGACATCAGCCCTCCAAATGCAACGGGGGGGATCATGCCAAAAACACCCAGGATAATGGCCATGGTTTGTACTCCAGTCATTTTCGGGCAGAAGTCCATCCCGGCCAAGCGCGGGAAGATGTGGTAGAGGGCGGCAATGAGCGTCAGGCCGACAAACCCCAAGTTGAAAAGCAAGTCCATCGCAGGGCCGTAAGTCGTGAACTGCGCCGTAGCCCCCGGACCGGGAAATGCGAAGAACACGTTCAGCACACTGATCGAGATAAAAATCAAGGCGGCCAAGCGCATTAAGTCATAGGCTGTGCCATCTGCATTGTCCTCGACGGAGGCACCGCTGATCGTTTGCTTGATGCACACGCAGGCTGCGACTACGCCAAAGAAATAAAAGACAGCTGTAACAGTGCTCAATGCCGGCAACCAGGCGGGCACCGGCGCGCCCGGGCTCACGCCACCAATCGAACCAAACAATAGCATCACCCAGAAAGCGAACTGCGCGTAACCGCGCCCCACCAATCGACAGCCACTCAGGGCGGGCAAAAAGTGGAACAGAGTGCCCAACCCGACAAATGTCAGGTAAATACTCGCGAAATTCCGGATAAACCACCAATCGACGACGTTGGCCACCACACCCTTGGCATTGAAGAAATGAATCAGCAAATATGAACCAGCCAGCACCCACGGCAGCCAGAGCGTGGCCGCAAACAGGAACCACTGTGCCGGGCTCATTTCCTCATCGGTGCGCCGGTTGTTCGTCTGCACCAAGCTCAAACCCACCAGCACGAATCCGAAGAACAGCAACGGTAGCACCTTTCCCGGCATCTGCAGCCCCTCCAACCCGCTTGCATTCCCGATCAGGATGCCGACAAATCCAAACATGACACCGGTGTTCCAAAGCATCCCGCCAAAGACCAAATAACCGCCATCGACCAAGACCGTTTTGCCGCGATGGCAAAGAATCCAAGCGGAAACGGCCAAACCCAGTTGAACGAGAAAGCCAAATTGCAGCGCCAACTGTGAAGCAGGCTGGATGCGACCGTAGGCGAGCCAAGCGCTGTCAGCCATCATGCCGGGAGCATGCACCTTGACGCCGGCCAGCATTGCAAAGAGGCTATACACCAGCAGCCAAGCGACAGCGCTAAATGCCAAAAATAACACCGGACCCCGGCAGGATCGATCCACCGCCTCACGCGGATCTTGTTTTGCCTCGTCTTCTATGGGTTCGTTGCTCATCTATTTGCTAAGGGATTTCACGTAGGCCAAGAGGGCAAGAATATCCTCATTAGTCACCAAACCCGGCGCAAGAATCATCGGGGCCAATGCACCTTTCACCACCTTGGCCATGGGGTTGGCCACCGACTCGATGAAGTACTCTTCATTGACCACAATCTTTTCGACGGGACCTTGAAAACCGATGTGCACCTCGCGTTCTATGCCCCAAAATTCGCCCATAAACGATGGCGCCTTCATGGCCAGGCCGGCCGGTGCCGGGATAGCGGGATCCGTTTGATGACAGGTGAAACAGGTCTTGGTCATGAACAGAGTTTTACCCTTGGCAATCAAGGCCGGGTCGGCCAGGTCCACGCTAGAAAAATCCACCGGCTTGGGCGGCTCGTACTTGCCGTCCTTGGCAATGCTGCGCTCCACGAGTTCGTTCCGGATCTTCTCCTCGCCCAACTTGGCCACCTTGATCAAGGCCTGGTCTCGCGGCAGGCTCACAAATCCCTTCTCCTTGCTGACGACCGAGTACCCGGCAATCTTGGCGCTCGCTGCGACTTCAATTTTTTCGCGCTTGGCCAAGCGGGCCTTGGCAGCGTCAGCGCCAATGTTCTGCCCCGGCTCATGCATACGGGCCACCACAAAGCCGCCCAGCATGAACACCAGCAGGAGAATCAGACCGAAAAACCCGGATCCTTCCCCGTCATGATTGAAATATTCGTCGCTCATTATTTGCCTGACGCCTTGGCCTCGGAGTGAAGCGGAACATAGACTCCCATTGTCTCCGCAATCCTCGGGTCTTTCTGCGGATACGGCGGGTGCTGCTTAAAGAAGTAAATGAATACCATGGACAAGGCGCCGCCCATCAGAGCAAGGCAACCAATGTCAATCCAGATGTTCTGCATCCAGCCGCCGAAGCGGTGGATCAACGGCATGATGTTGTAGCTCATGTCGCAGAAATGCAGGAACCACGCGAGTACCGCCACAGTGATCATCACCTCCGGCCGGGTCTTCACGTCAATTCGCAGAAGCATGAGGAACGGCACGAAGAAGTGACCAAAGATGATCAGCATGCCGACGTTCCACCACGGGCCATCCTCACGCTTCACGTACCAGAAGGTCTCCTCGGGAATTGCGGCGTTCCAAATCAGAAAATACTGTGAAAAATGGATATACGCATAAAATACGGTGAAGGCAAAAAACAGTGTGGCATTGTCCTTGAGCGTGGACTCGCGAACAATGTCCTTAAGCGGCCCGGTTTTTTTAAGGAACAGCGCAATGATGTAAATCGTGATCAGCGAGGTCCAGACGCTTCCGGCGAAGTAATACACGCCGTACATCGTCGAGAACCACTGGTGCTCCAGGCCTTTCATCCAGTCGATGGCGGCAATAGTCAGCGTAGCAGCAAAGACAAAAACACCGACCGCTGCCAGCACCCGGCATTTCCGGGTGCATTCGGCTGCACCGGTCTTGTCCTGCTCCAGCGAATGTTTCCGAAGCATCCAGGTGAAGAAGCCCCAAATGGCAAAACAAAAAATCCATCGCAAATTCCAGAAGCCCTTGCTCAAGTAACCTCTCTTGGCAAACCAAGCGTGGTCGTGAGTCTTACCGGTGTCCTTGTACTCCTTCTCGGAATGCATCCATTGATAAAAGGCCAGCCTGCCCTCGTGGCTGTGGCCGGCTTCCTCCTGATGAGCGGATGAATGGGTGTCCCCACTTACATCGGCCGCCTTTTCAGTTGCTTCGATGGTTTTGTGAGCCTGCTCCTCATGGTGATGGGCGGCATCCGGCTCCACCTCGACAAACTCACTGCCCGACCAGATGGCAATGGGAATGAACAACACCACCATCAACGGCAGCAGACAGGCCAAATGCTCCGCCACCCGCCGAATAGAGACGATCCAGTAGGAATCGAACAGGTAATGCAGCAGCACGACAAAAAAGGCGCCCAGACAAATGCTCAAATAAAACATGAACGAAACCAGCCAGGCATGGGCAAAGTGGGAGCGATCCGCGAAGAAACCTGCCAATACCAGCACCGCACCCGCGATGAGCAGGATCAACGGAACCTTGCCCGCCCATTCCGGAAGCTTCAGTTCCGGTTCTGCTTTCTTGGCGCTGGTTTTCTTCTTTGCAGTCATTAAACGAAAAAAATCTCTTGCCGGTTAATTGCCCTCCAACGTCTTCTGCAGCTCGGCTTTTTTGTCGAGATCCGCTACTTCCTCCAGTTTGCCCAACTGACTGAATTGCAGGGCCCGGATATAACTCACGATTGCCCAGCGATCCTCTACCGCAATCTTGCTCTTGTAGGCCGGCATGCGGCTGTACGCAATCCCCACTTCGTTGGTGGTTGCATTAAAGCCGTTACTGATGACGTCGAACAAATAACCGTCCGGCAATTGAACCAAGCGGTGCTGGTGCAGATCCGCCGTGGTGAAGCTGTATTGGGTCACGATACCGGCGCCATCGCCTGCTAGGCCATGGCAGGGAGCACAAAATATGTCGTACCGTTCGGAGCCTCGGTTCAGTGTGTCGAGATTCAACTCAACAGGGTTCACCTCAATCCAATCCTCGGTACCCTCCTTGCGTCCGCTGTTCACTGACTGACTGTCGATCACCGCACCGCGGGCCACAGTGCCGGATACAGGCAATCGTGAGCCGCGCCCATCTCCCGACCCCAACAGTTCATCAAAAAGATTTAATGCCTGTGGCCGCACCCTAGGCTGGCGATCCATATCCGGAAACACCTCGATTGGCGAATTGCGGGTAAAGGAACCCTGGAACCCTGCCGTGGAAATAACCAAGCAAACAATAACAGCAAATCCTATGATAAAGTAGCGCATTATTCGTTCACCAGTTCAATGTGCTTGCTGCCGGTTTTTTTCAGCAGTTTATGGGTTTCCTCTTCGTCATATTTCGGGTCGTCGGCCTCGATGACAACGTAAAACCTGTCATGCGTCACCTCCGCAAAACGAATGTTCTTCAACAAAGGATGATGCAGGCGCGGCAGGCGGTTCAGGAACAACATTCCACCCAGTGAACCAAAGGCACCCAGCAGAATGGTCATCTCGTAGGCAACAGGGAAGGATGCGAACGGGCTGAAGTTGGGCTTGCCGCCCACTGGAAGCCCGTAATCATACGAGTTCATGTACCAGATCATCAGCATGCCGCCGAAGAAACCGCACAGACCACAAATGAAGGTAAACCAGCCGACCTGGGAATTTTCCAGGCCCATGGCCTCATCCATCCCATGCACGGCGTACGGCGTGTGCACATCCCAGCGTGTGTAACCGGCATCACGCACTTTCTCAGCAGCATGCAGCGCATCGGCCGGGGTGCCGAATTCAGCCATCAAACCATACGGAATCTGGTAATCGTCCAAAGAGTCCATCAGTGTTTAGCTCCTCCCAAGGGATGATGTGGATCGGCAAACGGCGTGACACCCTTAACCTCAGATATGGCGATCAACGGCAGGAACCTGCAGAACAACAGGAACAAGGTCATAAAGAAACCCATCGTGCCAATATAGGTACAAACATCCACCCAGGTTGGCGAGTAGTAGCCCCAGTTGCCCGGCATGAAATCATTGTGAAGAGATGTCACTACAATGACGAAACGCTCCATCCACATGCCGATGTTTACAAAGATGGACACGATCCAGACAAACCAGGGCGTCGTGCGGCACCACTTGATCCAGAACAGGTGGGGTGAGACAACGTTACAACTGATCATCAACCAGTAGGACCAGTTATAATCACCAAATGCCCGGTTCTTGAAAGCGTACAACTCGTAGGGATTGCCACCGTAGTAGGCGATGAAAAACTCCATGCCGTACGCATAACCAACAATCGAGCCAGTCGTCAGGGTTACCTTGCACATGAACTCAAGGTGCCTGGTGGTGACAATCTCATCCATTCCCCTGTAAAGCGACCGCAGGGGAATCATTAACGTCAGTACCATGCCAAAGCCGGAAAACACGGCGCCAGCCACGAAATAGGGCGGGAAAATCGTCGTGTGCCATCCAGGCAACTGCGACACGGCGAAGTCGAACGAAACAATGGAATGCACCGACAACACAAGCGGCGTGGAAAGGCCGGCCAGGAGCAGGTACGCCTTCTCGTAGTTGCGCCAGTGGCGGTTTGAACCAGTCCAGCCAAGTGAGAACAACCCGTAAAACACCTGGGCGGCCTTGTTGCGCAACCGCGCGGCCGGCTCAACCACCTTGCCGGCTACCTTGCGGAAACGATCTCGCATGGTGGCCAGATCCGGAATCAGGCCCATGTACCAGAACAGCACCGACACAGTGAAGTAGGTCGAGACCGCGAACACATCCCAAAGCAGCGGTGAACGGAACTGAGGCCAAAGCGAATTCGAAGTCGGAATCGGGAAGAGCCACCAGTCAAACCAGATGCGGCCCACGTGGATAGCCGGAAAGATACCGGCACACATCACCGCGAAGATCGTCATCGCCTCTGCGGCACGATTGATCGACGTGCGCCACTTTTGGCGAAGCAAAAAGAGGATCGCAGAGATCAACGTGCCGGCATGGCCGATGCCGATCCACCAGACGAAATTTACAATGGCCCATCCCCAGGCGACCGGATGGTTCAGACCCCACACTCCCACGCCTGTGGAAATCAGATGAACAATGCAGAGAGGCAGCCAAAGTGAGGTAAGGGCGCTGATGCAAGTGGCTACCCACCACCATCGCGGGGTCTTGTCTTCAATAACATTGGCAATTGTGTCGGAGATCCAGCTGATCGAGCGCTGGTTGGCCACCAACGGCTCGCGTTCCAACTCCACCGGGGGCGGCGCGATCTTTACGGATGAAGAAGCCGAATGGTCAGCCATCAGTGCTTGACCTCCTTGTCATGTCCCTTGGTTTCCCTGTGCGTCGCACCGCCGAAAACATTTCCGTGGTTCTTATCGTTATATTCCGTGACAGAATTCGGAATGTCATAGTAATCCGGCATGTTCACATTCGGATTCCTGAGCTTGGCCAGGTAGGTCGTTCTCGGGCGCGTGTCCAGAAAACCCAGCACAGAGTAGTTCCGGTTTTGTCGATTGAGCCGGTAAACCTCGCTCTCCTTGTCCGAAATATCACCGAACGCGATGGCATCCGCCGGACATACCTGCTCGCATGCAGTCTGGATTTTGCCATCTGGCACCTTGACATTATCCGAGTCCCTGGCCTCAACCTTTTGTCTGATTTTGCCTCTTTGGATTCTCTGCAAGCAATAGGAACACTTCTCCATCACGCCGCGCATACGGACTGACACATCCGGGTTCTTCGAGAGCTTGACCAAGTCCCACTCGGGATCAAATTCGCCGTCTTCTTTTTTGCCGTCGTCCAGCCCCGGCACGCTGCCCCGGGAGGGATCCTTGTACCAGCGCACGAGTTCCCATTCACCGTTGGAACTTTTGTTGCCGGGATGGAGTGGACTGTTGTTCAAATCGTTGTCGTCGTTAAAGAAAGCTCCCTGCTTTCGCTCGCCATCCTCAACACCAAACGGCCGGCGGTTGTAGTCGTAGTAGTTGAAACGACGAACCTTGTATGGACAGTTGTTCGAGCAGTACCGGGTGCCCACGCAGCGGTTGTAAGCCATGAGGTTCAGTCCCTCCTCATCGTGCACGGTGGCATTCACAGGGCAGACACTCTCGCAAGGCGCATCCTCACAGTGCTGGCAACCCACACCTTGATAGCTGATCTGCGGATTGTGCTCATCTCCTGAAAAATAGCGGTCAATCCTAATCCACGACATCTCACGGCCGATGGCCAACTGCTTCTTGCCAACAATCGGGATGTTGTTTTCGCTTTGGCATGCCAGCACACAGGCGTCGCAACCAACGCAGGTGCCCAAATCGATCACCATGCCCCATTGCTGGCGATCAGGATCCATCAGCTTGGGTCCGTTGCTCTCACCTCCAAAGTTATGTTTATAAGGGGAAGAGGCGAGATCGGTTCGATCCTTCTCCCAATCGTAACGGGCACCCTTCTTCGGGATGTGCGTCGTGTGATGGGTGCTGTCCAAGCCGAAGTGTTTGACGAAATCCTTGTGGCCGTTGAAGTCGTTGGCGTTGCCCTCGCGAATGATCGGTCGGCCATCCATGATACCCTGCTCCTGCGTACAGGCCACCTCGTACGTCGCGGACTTTTCAGTCAGCCTGGCTCCTCCAGCGAAATGTGCCGCACTCGAAGTGCGCGCCCCGTAAGCATTGAATCCTGCCGCGCCACCTACACGGCCCAGTCCCCGCCCGTAGCCAAGCGCCACGCCGACGACGTTGTCCGCCATGCCGGGTAGCAGCCATATCGCGCCTTCCACAGTCTTGCCACCCACCTCCAGTTGGTAAACTTTCTGATAAAACCGCCCGGCGTCAGAATGAAAACCGAAGCGGCCAGGCAAACCGCCGGACTTCCGATCCAACTCCTCAAAATCAAGCGCCCCCTTGGCGGCCTTCTCGCCCAGCAGGTCGCGGGCGGTCTGGTAACTCATCAGCAGCACATTGTCCCAGGCAATGCGGGTAACTGGATTCGGCGTCTCGAGCAGCCAGCCATTGTTGCACCAACGACCATCGTCCATGCTGTGGTCGCGGTAAAAAGTAACCTCATAGTCGCCCTTGCCCGGTGGCTTCACCGGCTCGGCCCCATCCATCCAGGCGGCTTGTGCGGCATCCCAGTCGTATTCCCGATTCTTAACACCGCTTGCGCTTTCAGCGAGAAAACCATCGTGCAGGAATTGTTCCCATGGAGAGTCGCCTTCGCCGGCGATGCCTTCAAATGTTTTGCGAACAATCTTGTAAGGATCGCTCTCTGTACCGCCAAGCCGAGCCAGTATTTCCAACTCGGTCATGCCGCCAAACAGCGGGGCAATCAACGGCTGTACTGGCACCAGTGTGCCATCGCTCGTGCGCACATCGCCCCACGACTCGAGATAATGCGCCGCTGGGATGTAGGCATCGGCATCCTGAGCGGTCTGGTCAATGTAGTAGCCGTGCCGGATCACCCTGCCGGCCCGGTCGACCAACTTGGCCCAGTCCAAGTCTGCCGGCGCATTGTAGGCGGGGTCGCCACCCAACACCACGAGGTTGTCGCCATCTTTGAATTGATCGACCAAATCGGCAATACTGCCGTTCCCACTTGGCTTGGTACTGCGCAGCAGGAGGGTCGATCCCACGTTGCCGAGCAACTCGTTCATCGCCATGGCAGCCAAGTGTACTTCCTTGGGCTGACGGTACCCGGCTACGACCAGCGTCTTGTCGCCGCGCTTGGCCAAGCGCACCAAGTCGGCGATGCACTGACGCACCCACTTGGCTGTATCGGCCTTGGCCTGGCCCCTGGTCGCATGACTATCTGAAAAGTCTTTGCCGAGATCTGCAGCGAATGCCCTGAGTTGGCTAATCGCATCCTCCGCACCATCCAGACCAATGCCATCCAGTGCTTCTGCCAGAGCCAACGCAGCCACCCGAATCACACTTCCAGTGGGAATACGCAGACGGTGATCGGCGTTCGTGCCGGTCAGCGTCAACAGACCCTCCACCGAATAGAGGCGGTTCATCGAATCGGCCGGGTTTTCCTTGGTATCATCCCTCACGCGACGTCCCTCGGCGAAACCGTGAATATGTTGGAACGCCGATTCCTCGGTGCCGAGGAAATCGCAGTCGAGAGACAGGATCGCCTTGGCCTCGTCGAGTTTGTAATACGGCTCAACCCCGGGGCCAAACGCAATGCCAGCCGCCTCTGCGTGGACGGAAAAATCGATCGGCTCGTACTCGTAGAAATTGACCCCCTTGGCCTTTAGACCGTCGACGAGGCGCGCACGGGATGGCGAACTGCCCTGCTCCATCAACACGTGAGTTTTGCCATTCTCCAAGCCTTCGAGCAACTTGAGCACTTCCGACTTCGGTTCAACTTTCAGGGTTTTCTTCCCGTCCTCGGTGAATTCAGTGACCTCAACACCGCCCCGTACCGAGTATTCGGCTCGCTTGAAATTCAGCCCACGATCCGGATCGTAGAGGCTCAAAACCGAAGCCTGCGCGTACTGGTCGGTGCCCCCGTTGCTGTCAGGGTGCTCGGCGTTGCCTTCCACCTTGATGGGCCGCCCGTCGTATGACTTGGCCACCAGCGGAATCGCGGTCCTCCGGGTCGGCATCGCCGTGGCAAAAAACTGCGGCGTGCCGTGAACATAGTTCTCCGGCATCTTCGAGAACGGCAAAATCTTGTGCTCCGGACGGCGGCAACCGCTCACCCCAAGGCCCGCCAACGCAAACGAGGCGGACATGATCTTCATGAAGTTTCGACGCGAAACCGGATC
>Ga0187827_10009588_pt1 | contig 10235 bp, 13 predicted proteins | sample ETNtaG_39_FD_167969 | JGI IMG/M metagenome (GOLD analysis project Ga0187827, IMG submission 167969) | Marine microbial and viral communities from oxygen minimum zone, Eastern Pacific Ocean - ETNP2014_SV_150_PacBio MetaG (Illumina Assembly) | ecosystem: Environmental > Aquatic > Marine > Hypoxic... | reverse complement strand
AGAAAACGCATCATTAGTTAAAAAATTGTTGCTGATATAACGGTTTGTATTGGATCCAAATCTTCTGCGTGTTATCTCTAGGTATGCTCTTCCTGAATATCCGACTTCGGGTAAAAATACAGGCTATCGCCAGAGAAGATTTATTCCAGCATACTGCAATACCCGCTAGTTAAGGAGCGACGGTCCTATGATTATCCCCATAAACTTGATCAGGGAGATTGAGATCTACACTTTTTCTCACGCCACGGAGGACGAAGAGAAGGTTGAAAAGGCTATAAAGAACCTTCTCCCGGAGGGAAACCAGGACCTCTGGCTCACGAGGAATACGCTAAAAGGATATCACGGAGATCCTATCACTATCGTATCGGGAAAGATACGAACGAAGAAAGGGGCGACCGGGGTCCTCTGGAGAGTGGTGCAGGAGCTTTCATCCCTTGACCAGCAAAGACTGCTGGACGAGCTAGAGGAGAGGTTAGATGAGGGAGGAAACTTCCATATTCGACTTGATAAGCAAAACGCATATCTGGGCAAGATCTGCCTGTTGGAGACAGATCCGGTGAAAATGAAGTTCAGGCTCAGGTTACCCCACGGGAGGGACCGAGCAGAGTATGTCCGCGAAGTTATCCACACTATGATTCTGGAGGACTCACCGACGTGAGGCGATTCGTCGATCTCAACATCCGGGACCCAGGTGATACCCGAGTTCTCACTGAGATGCTGGAACTTGCTTCAAAGCTGGGGTTCAAAGGCATCACTCTATCCTCTGAGAGACCTCAACCGCAGATGATGAGAAACAAAGCCTTGTCTGTGGGTATTGATCTCTCGAATAGGATCGACCTGAGGCCTAGGAGCACCAACGAGTTATCCAAGGCCCTCCGGCGTGTCCGCAGAAAATTCGAGATCATAGCCGTCTGTTGCGAAAACAAAACTGTATCAAGGCAGGCAGCAAAGGATCACCGGGTTGATATTCTCACCTTTCCCCCCCTAAGAACCAATAAGAGTCGGGTAGGTTTAGACCGTCAGGGAGCAGCTCTTGCTTCAAAATCTAACTGCGCCTATGAGATTTGCCTCTCCGACTTGCTTGAACCAAGCGTCGACAGAGCAAGGTTCCTGATAGACCTAAAACGGGACATCTCGAACGCGATACATGAGGGTGTGCCCATGGTGGTTTCGAGTGGAGCTGGATCTCCTCTCCAAATGCGGGAGCCTCGAGCCATAGCTTCGATCACCAACCTCCTTGGAATCTCTAAGGACAAAGGCCTCGATGCTGTATCTGAGATCCCCCGAATTATATTGGAAAGAAACCGAGAGAAACTCAGGCTAGGCTTCATCAGCCCAGGCGTAAAGGAGGTACGATGATGCCAGTGAGGAGTATCGGGAAACGGTACTTAGCCATCTCCGTTGAAGGCGAGGATTCCTACTCGGAACAGGAGGTTTCTTATACACTTTATCAAGCCGTCAAAGGGCTATTTGGTGATTTTGGCGTGTCTTTGCTCCAGCCGAGACTTGTGGAGTACAACGAGGAAACAAGCATAGGAATCATTCGATGCCGTCGGAGCCACATGTGGGAGATGAGGGCCGTCCTTGCGCTGATTACAGAGATATCTAACCAAGAAGTGGCAGTAAGAGTGATGGGCGCTTCGGGGACCATCAAGTCATTGAAACTATCAATTTAAATAATATTTTGGTATCTAACCTAACCCAACCAAAACTAGATGCAAGGAATTCATTTTGAAGTATTTTCTTCATATAGTTATTTTTTTCAGGCTCATATCAACCTTTATATCTGGAGCATCTGTAGATGGTCAGGTGCGCCGAGAAGAAATCATGAGCCGAATTCTCCTCAAAACGGAGTTGAATAGGCTTTAAACCTCTTGCGCGTGATGAAATCAAAGGCTGAAAAATAGAATGATCATACCCGTCAGATGCTTCTCCTGCGGCAAACTTGTTGGGGACAAATGGGAGCCCTACTCCAAGAAGGTGGCCACCGGAGAGCACCCCAAGAAGGTCCTCGATGACCTAGGAGTCGAGAGGTACTGTTGCAGGAGGATACTGCTTTCTCACGTGGACCTCATAAACGATATACTATTGTTCCACAATACTAAAGAGATTGTCGATATCAGAGGCGAACGTTAAATATGGAAATTCAGCAAAGCGATAGCCTCTTGCTTCCTCAAGAGGTGCTTCTTTCCGCGGGTGTCCATATAGGGACCAGGGTCAAGACTAATGACATGGTGCAATTCATATACAAGGTGAGACCAGACGGCCTTTTTGTCCTCGACATGGATAAGATGAACAAGCGAGTCATGACCGCCGCCAAGTTCATCTCCATGATGGACATCTCGAGACTAGTAGTCGCTTCGTCCAAGAGGTATGGGAGGCTTCCGGTCCACAAATTCTGCGAGGTGACCGGCGCGCATCCTCTCATCGGGCGCTTCACATCGGGGACCTTCACCAATCCAACGTATAGCCACTATTTCGAACCAGTAGCGGTGCTCGTCACCGATGCCCTCGCCGATAAACAGATTGTGGTTGAGGCCACGGCAGTAGGCGTCCCTGTGATAGCCCTGTGCAGCACCGACAATAACCTCTCTGATGTTGACCTCGCCATCCCCATCAACAACAAGGGGAGGAGAAGCCTCGCAATAGCATACTGGCTCCTCGCGAGGCAGCTTAAACGGGAGCTCAACGAGCTTACCCCAGAGCAGGAATTTTCGTTCTCCATCGACGATTTTGAATCAACGTTATAGGTGAGACAATGGGCGTCAGGCGACCTTGGGTTGCGGGATCCTTTTACCCCGCATCACCCGGTCACCTAAAGAAGACCATCAAGGAAAGCTTCACCCATCCCCTTGGTCCTGGTAAATTACCCCAGAAAGGGGCTGAGGAGAGGAAGATCATCGGAATCATCTGCCCTCACGCGGGATTAGTCTATTCTGGCCCCATCGCTGCCCACAGTTATTATTCTCTAGCTTCTGAGAAAACTCCTTCAGCGGTGATTATCCTTGGCCCGAATCATACTGGCTTGGGATCCCCGGTCTCAATATGGGGAGAGGGAGCTTGGGAGACCCCGATGGGAAAAGTTGGTATCCATAAACACCTTGCAAAAGAGATCTCAGAAGCGTCTGACCTCATTGAGCTGGATGAATCTGCCCATTTTAGAGAGCACTCAATTGAGATCCAGCTCCCATTCTTACAGTATATTTACAGGGAGACGAGGATCGTACCCATCTGCATGAGGTACCAAGATCTTGCCACCAGTAGAGTGGTTGGTAGAGCTATCGCAGAGTCTGTCGCAGGGATGGATGTCCTAATCCTCGCCTCAACGGATCTGACTCATATGGAAACCAAGGAATCCGCCGAGGGGAAGGATTTTGGAGTCCTCAAGAGGATGGAGTCTATGAACGAGGAGGCCCTCCAATACTGGGTACATTCCCAACGGGTTAGTATGTGTGGATACGGTCCTGTCTCGGCAACCCTCGTCGCAGCGAAAAAGATGGGTGCTACCAAAACCCAGGTCCTCGCTTATAGCACTAGCGGGGATATCACTGGAGACATGTCTGCGGTGGTGGGCTACGTTTCGGCCAAGATTTTGAGGTAGAATGCGATGTCTGTAGAAGCCACAGCGCCTGGGAAGGTGATACTTTTTGGAGAGCACAGCGTTGTATATAACGGTCCAGCCATCGTCATTGCCATAGACCGAAGGGCAAAGATCACAGCCAAGGAGAGAGACGATAATAAAATCAAATTCGACTGCCTCGACCTAGGATTCGAGGGGTACTTCGAGGGAAACAAATACCATCCTATAGTGGGGGCAAAATGGAGGGGGAAGAGGCTCCAGGCTATGCTCGTCTCTGCCAGGACGACGATGGAACGCCTCAATAAACATTCAGGGCTGGACCTCACCGTCCGCTCTGAGATCCCTATAGCCGCTGGTCTGGGCTCCTCAGCAGCAATCTGCGTCTCTATAGTAGCGGCTACAGGGGCTCTTCTAAAGGGTAACCTGTCACCGCAAGAGATCTGCGACATCGCCTATGAGGGAGAGAAGATAGTTCATGGTACACCTAGCGGTGTGGACAACAACATCTCCACGTTTGGAGGAATACTGCGCTTCGAGAAAGGCATTGGCATTGATAGGATCGATTTCAATGGAGTGCTCCCTCTTGTAATTGGGAACTCTCGGAGGAATCGCTCTACTCGAAAGCTCATCGCCCATGTGATGGCCCTCAGGGAAAGAAACCCCGAGCTCATAGACGGACTCATCGACTCAATGGGCGAGGTTTCTCGAAGGGGCCTTGATGCAATCAAAGCAAGGGACTATCCGAAGATCGGGGATCTTATGAACATCAACCATGGCCTCCTCTCTTCAATGGGGGTCTCCATCGCCAAGCTGGAACTCCTCATCCACGCGTCAAGGAGAGCCGGGGCATACGGTGCCAAACTCACTGGGGCGGGTGGAGGTGGCTGCATGATCGCCATCACCAGCTCCGAGAAATTACAGGATGTCAGCCAAGCTATCTTCCTAAGAAAGGGGGATCCCCATATTGTAAAAATCAGCTATGAAGGGGTCAAGGTCAGGAGGATGGGATGACTGCAGGTCCTTAAGCTCGGAGGTTCAGTGATCACTATCAAGGACCAGGATTTCACGGTCGACTATAGGAATATCCGGAGGCTTGCTGAGGAGATTAAAGCCGCCTGGCCTACGCCGGTGGTTATTGTCCATGGCGGGGGCTCCTTCGGCCATCCGATGGCTAAGAAATATGACATTACTGATGGGGTCACCTCAGATCGGCAGATCCATGGTTTCGCTAAGACTCACCAGGCCATGGTGGAGCTCAACTCCATAATAGTGAATGCTTTCCTAGATACTGGGCTACCGGCTATTTCGGTGAGCCCATCGTCCTTCATCGTCACAGATGACGGGAGGATTTCCAAGGTTGATCTCGAAATCATGGGCAAGCTCGTCGTACAGGGTGTTCTTCCATTTATATTCGGGGATGCAGTTCTAGACAGGAAGAAAGGGTTTACTATCCTCTCAGGGGACCAGCTCGCCGTGCGCCTAGCCGTCTCCCTCAAGGCCACTAAGCTCATCTTCGGGGTCGATGTAGATGGTATCTTCACATCTAACCCTAAACTTTTCCACAAAGCGAGGTTGATTGAGCGTTTGGAATCCGAGAAGGTCGAATGTTTCGCCAATATCGGAAAGTCTCTCTCTACGGATGTAACCGGTGGTATGCTAGGGAAGATCTCTGAGGCCAGAATGGCGGTCCGAGAGGGGATCGATGTCCTATTTGTGAACGCTACGGAGCCAAACGTGATACTTAAAGCCCTAAAAGGGGAACCCGTAACAGGGACCATCCTGACGGGGTGAGGACGCTGACTGAGATCGAGAAGAGAAAGGAAAGACACCTAAAATTATCGCTGGACGAAAACGTCCAGTCCGATATGGGAACGGGGTTTCAAGACGTCAGGCTCATCCATAATGCTCTCCCCGAGATCAATCTCGACGAGATAGACACGGGAGCGGAGTTCTTCGGGAAGAGACTCAAGTCACCCCTTATCTTCTCGGCGATAACAGGGGGAACACTGTTCGCTAAGGAGATAAATTCTACCCTTGCCGAGGTCGCTGAGGATCTCGGGTTAGGGATAGGGGTAGGCAGCCAGCGAATTGCCCTTGAAGACCCCACCTTAGAGCACACATTCAGGGTTGTGAGGGAAAAGGCGCCATCTTCTCTGGTTATGGGGAACATCGGCTGCCCTCAGCTCAGCATCGGCTGGGGCGTTGAGGAGGCGGAGCGATGTATCAACATGATAGGCGCAGATGCCCTCGGGATCCACATGAATCCCCTTCAGGAGGCCGTCCAACCTGGTGGAGATACACAGTACTGGGGCGTTTTGGAGAAGATAAAGGCGATAACGGGCGATCTTGGGACGCCAGTGGTGATGAAGGAGACAGGGGCCGGTATTTCTAGGGAGGCCGCCCTGAGCCTGGAGGCTGCCGGGGCATCGGCTCTGGAGTTGAGCGGCGTGGGAGGGACGAGCTGGGCTGCTGTAGAGCATCACATTGCAAGAGTCGATGGAAAAAAAAGTAAAGAAGCCCTTGGTAAGACCTTTTGGAACTGGGGAATACCTACGGCGATAAGCGTCGTAGAAACCAGCGGATCTACGGATTTGAAAATTATCGCTTCTGGAGGAATAAGAACAGGTATAGAGATGGCTAAGGCGATAACTTTGGGTGCTGATGCCGTTGGAATAGCGAAGCCCTTACTCGAGAAAGTGGTTGAAGGCAAGGGGGCCCTCGTAGATCATGTGAATAACATCCTTAGGGAGTTCCGAACCGCGATGTTCCTCGTAGGGGCCAGGAACGTGGAGGAACTCAAAGCAGTACCCGTCATCGTCCTGGGGAAAACCTCGGAATGGCTTAGGTTGAGGGGATACGACCTCCGGAGTCTGGCAAACAGGAGATAAATCCTGGAGGGTTTGGAGGTTACTTTGATCAGGTTTATACGATTCACACATATTATCGGAAGAGGGGAATAACGGTTCAAAACTTGATTTCAGAGAGACTAATGGTCAGCGCTTTGAAGGTCGATGACTACATATTCAATCTTCTTGAGGACCGGAAACCAGTTGTTCTATACGAAGCTTCGAGGCACCTCTTCCATGCGGGGGGGAAGCGTCTCAGGCCTTATCTCGTATTAAAATCCTGTGAGCTCGTAGACGGAAACCCCCACCTTGCCCTCCCATTCGCAGCTGGTCTGGAGATCCTCCATAACTTTACGCTTATTCATGATGACATAATGGACAAAGACTCATTCCGGCGAGGTAACCCTACAATTCACTCAAAGTGGGGGGTCCCCATGGCCATTGCAAGCGGAGACCTCCTGTTCGCGAAAGTCTACCAAGCCATGTACGCTCCGTATTTTGACGGTTCTTTACCCAGCGAGAGTGTGCTCAAGTCTATAAAGGCCGTGACGGATGCCACAATCAGCATCTGCGAAGGCCAGGTCCTCGATATTTCATTCCCAGATACGAGGGACGTCTCCCCGGAAGATTATATCCTCATGGTCGGAGGCAAGACCTCTGCACTCTTTAGTGCCTGTGCCAAAATAGGCGCTATCGTTGGGGGCGCCAATAGAAGGGAAGTAAAGATGCTTGCCTCCTTTGCATGGGATGCAGGGATTGCCTTCCAAATCGTGGACGACATCCTCGGTGTAACTGCCAATGATACGACCCTTGGGAAGCCCATAGGAAGCGACCTAAGGGAGGGGAAAAAGACCCTCATCATGGTATACGCCCTAAAAAATACCGCATCAAGAGAGAAGGAGAATCTACTCAGAGTGCTCGGAGACCAGAATGCAGATTCACAGGATATAGATGCTGCCATCGAAATCTTGAGATCCAGTGGCGCAATCAATTACGCCAAGAAAAAGGCAGCGGAGTACGTTAAGAGCTCTAAGGAGAGCCTTAAGGTCTTCCCAGATATCCAAGCCCGGCAGGACCTGTTAGAGCTGGTCGATTATTTCAGCTCCAGGGACTACTGACCTCCTAGAATTATTGATCAGATTTTTCGTCAACGGTGATGATTAGTAAAAGCTTGGCGAAGGGATTTAGTTCTCCTTAAAGTGTGGGAGGATTTCCTTACCGAAGAGGTCGATTGATGCCCGCATATTTGGCCCCAGTGGGCTCCCCGTAATGAAGTGTGTTATTCCTTTTTTAAAGATGGTGTCAATCTTCTCTGTGCATTGCTCCGGGCTACCACAGACGGTGAACGCGTCTATCATCTGCATGTCGACCGACCCAAAGGCCTCATCCCAGTTTCTGTTAGCGAGATCATTCTGTATCTTTTTGGCCTTCTTCACTGGAATGCCATGTTTCTCTAGGATAAACGGAGGGCTTCCTGCAACAATATAGGCAACTACGGGCACTAGGGGCTTTCTAGCCTTCTTCTCTGTATCGGCTACAGAAAATGAGGTATACGCTGCAATATCCACCTCTTTAGGATCCCTTTTTGCTTTTTCTGAGCCCTTACGGATGAGCTTTACTGCTCTCTCGATGTCATCAGGATGGCTAGCGTTGATAAGAGCCCCGTCACCGATTCTTCCGGCAAGCTTAAGCATCTTTTGGCCTTGGGCTCCAATGTAAAGAGGTATAGGATCAGTGGTTTTAAAGTTGAATCTGGCCCCGCCAGTAGTTTTGAATATTTTTCCGTCATAGCCGGCTTTCTCCCGGACGATCTGGCGCCGGATAATCTCTACGGCTTCCCTCACCGTCCTAAGTGGAGATTTCATCTCCACACCCGCCGTCTCAAGAGTAGTCTTGTCCCCTGCCCCGATCCCACATATCACGCGACCTGGGGCGATCTCATTGAGGCTTGCGACACTCTCTGCGGTCATCACCGGGTGGACCATATATGGGTTTGTGACTCCAGGGCCCAGTTTAATATTGTCGGTGTAGTTAGCGATAATCGCAAGGCTAACGTAGACGTTCCTGTTATTGAAGTGATCCGTGATCCAGATACTGTCGTATCCCAATCTCTCGGCTTGGATAGAATAATAGGTGGTTTTCCAGAAGGGCTCCAGAGGGACGAACTCTATACCGAATTTCAAAGCCATATCATTTTCCTCCTAGGTTCATTTCGTTTAGGATGGCTTTGGTTCGCTTCTTGTCGGCCTTCAAGGCTGCTTTTAAGAGGTATCTCAGCCCCTCATCGCTGGATAGCTGGTTCTCTTGCCATTTGTGGAGTATCCCTTTGGCGAGGGAGCTAGGGACAGCCGCGCCATCCTTAACCTCGAGGATGACATCAGTGAGCTTCTCGGAAAGAACGTTTCTCTCTTCCTTCTGTATCCTCTCGATAATTTCCTTATAGCTCATATCGCTAGGGTAACCACCATGTTCACTATATCCTTTTCGATGATCGATCCAACCCAAAGGTTCGAGGGAAAGAATGTGAGCTCCAACTATTTCATGCACATCTTGGATTTCACTATCGTTAATAAACGGGAGGCTATCTTTTCTTTTTCCCTGAGGGTTAAGTGCTCATAGCTCCCCTTCTTGTCGATGATGAACGCCTCATTAGTCTCGTGACCAAAACCCACTTTTGTTCGGGCAACGTCGTTCGCCACGATGAGGTCCATGCCTCCGGTCTCCATCCGAGTTTGGGCTTTTTTTATTAGATCCTCGTCAGATACGTTGTATTCCGCCTTAAAGCCTACGAGGAAAATCTTTGGTCTGACTTTTTTGACCCTATCGATAATCTTTGGCCTCGCAATTAGATCGATCCGCCAGCTCCCGCTACCAGAGGACGTCTTCACCATGTCTCTCTCCTTTATGCCAAAGTCAGCGGCCGCAGCAGAAAGGACGGCCAAGTTATATTGAGAGCTCTTGAGCTCTTCAAGAACCGCGTCTAACATCTCAGTTGTCGTCTCGACTGGGATCACCTTTGCACCAGTGGGAGGTTCTGCAGAGCCTGGACCATAAACTAGGGTCACTTCTCCTCCTCTCTCAAGAGCATCTCTAGCTATAGCAATCCCCATTTTTCCAGAACTCGGGTTTGTGATGAACCTGAACCCGTCGAGGTACTCCCTAGTGGGTCCTGCGGTAATCAAGACACGTACTCCCTGATAATCTCTCCGGACCGTAAGCTTGGAGATAACTGCCTCAACTATCTCTTCCGTGGTGGATATTTTTGCCATTCCCTCCTCGAATCTAGGTATGAGCACCTTAACCCCGATGGATCTTAGTTTTTCCACATTCTTCATCACGATGGGGTGGCGGTACATGGAAGCGTGCATCGCCGGGACCATGATGATGGAAATCCCGGTGCCTATTGCTGTGGTGAGCAATGTGGTAATAGGTGTATCATCAATGGCCGTGGCCGCTTTCCCTATGGTGTTGGCCGTGGTCGGAGCTACCAGGATGAGATCGGCTCTATGTAGGTGCTCCCCCCCTAGGGTGATATGTTCAGTCTCTCCTGTAAGCTCTGTGACCACGGGGTTCCCCGTAGACCACTCCATCATATGGGGGTGAATTACCTTCTGTGCCATCTGGCTCATGACCGTGTAGACCTCCGCTCCATATCGCATAAGTTCCCTGGCGATCTCGGGGCTTTTAATCGCAGCAACGCTACCTGTCACGCCGATGACGATCTTTTTGCCACTCAGCTCGTTCCCTTTGGTTCCGATTATCTGCTTGGAGGTGTGTTCCCCGAGGCTCATATTTCCTCAGCTTCGCTT
>Ga0187827_10009586_pt1 | contig 10236 bp, 10 predicted proteins | sample ETNtaG_39_FD_167969 | JGI IMG/M metagenome (GOLD analysis project Ga0187827, IMG submission 167969) | Marine microbial and viral communities from oxygen minimum zone, Eastern Pacific Ocean - ETNP2014_SV_150_PacBio MetaG (Illumina Assembly) | ecosystem: Environmental > Aquatic > Marine > Hypoxic... | reverse complement strand
ATTTATTGATATAGCAAAAAAAATTATTGCTTAGCAAACGATGTGGGTAAATTTTAATGATTGATAAACATTCCAGAAAAATTAATTATCTGAGGGTTTCTGTTACCGATTTGTGTAACTTAAGGTGTGTATATTGCATGCCGGCCGGTGGATCAGAGTTGAGCGAAAGAGATGAGATTCTCAGTTTTGAAGAGATCTTGAAGATTATAAAACACGGGGTAAGTCTTGGCTTAAACAAAATAAGGCTTACCGGAGGAGAGCCTCTCGTTAGGAGAGATATTACTTCCTTCATTAAACATATTTCTGACATTGAAGGTATCAACGACATCGCATTGACAACAAACGGAATTAACCTGAGGGAGAACGCGGATGCATTGAAAAAGAGCGGGTTATCAAGGTTGAATATCAGCCTGGATACTATGCGTGCAGACCGGTTTTCTGATATAACAAGAGGTGGTAATATTCAGGACGTTTTTGATGGGGTGGAAGAGGTATTGAAAGTTGGTTTCACTGGCACAAAGATGAATACAGTAATAATGCGAGGCCAAAACGATGATGAAATACTGGACTTTGTTAGATATATTCTTGAGAGGGATATCGAGTTAAGATTTATAGAGCTGATGGCCTCCGGTTGGAAGAACATGGTTGATGCTGATAGATATATACCATCCTCTGAGATTATGGAAAAAGTACAGGAGATTGGGGAACTGGTCCCCGTAGATGAGAGAGTAGGGGGAGGTCCTGCCACGATTTACAGAATGAAGGGGTCTTTGGGGTCTATAGGATTCATCTCAGCGGTTTCCAAGCCTTTTTGCAGTACTTGTAATCGCTTAAGGCTTACATCAGATGGTAAATTGCGTTCGTGTCTGTTAAGTGGAGGAGAGGTAGACATAAAAAATATATTGCGTTCTTCCAGTCTTAATGAAGAAAAATTAGCAGATAATCTGACAGAAGCGTTTATAAAGGTGACAACTATGAAGCCTATCGTACATTCAGGAGAGAACAAGGCAGTAATGAATCAGATTGGTGGATAATCTGCGCTCAAACTCTATTTCAATATTATAATAATGAATGATCCAAAATTAACACACATTGATGAAAATGGTGCTTCTCGAATGGTAGACGTCACCAATAAGGATATTACTGAGCGTATTGCATTGGCTCACGCCTCAGTAGCCATGAACAGTCAAACTTTCCGATTGATAATGGATAAGCAGGTGGCAAAGGGAGATGTGCTCGAAGTTGCACGCGTAGCCGGCATAATGGCTGCTAAAAAGACAAGTGAACTAATTCCGATGTGCCATCCGCTAAATATAAATTCTGTTAAAATAGATTATACTGATAATAGTAAGGATACTATTGAAATCACAGCAGAAGTTAAAATAACTGCCAAGACTGGTGTTGAAATGGAAGCACTCACAGCTGTATCAGTGTGTGCTTTGACAATTTATGACATGTGCAAATCTGCAGATAAATCAATGCTTATAAGTGACATTTATCTTGCCAAAAAATCTGGTGGGAAGAGCGGAACTTTCGAAAGAGAATAGAGAGCGGTTGTTAGTTCATCGTCAATCAGGGAGGCCGCAAGTTGTTCAGTTTTATAGTCCTCAGTTTATATCTAGAGACCCCACGGCAGTGTAATATACCCATTCCAAACTGGTTTTAGGTATTTGAACTAATTATTTGAAAATTTTCAGTCAACAAAGAGGTTAAATCTTCCTTGTATCTTTTAATCCGTCTAAAAAATGATTTACATTCTTTTCTGAATTCATCAAATGTTTAATTTCCTGATTTGGGCTGTTTGACCCTTCTTTTGGATTTTTGCCCAGGTGTCTCGTAGCGTAACGGTTCTATTAAAAACTATTTCATTCTTTGTTGTATCTTTATCTAAACAGAAGTAGCCAAGCCTTTCAAACTGTAACCTGTCGAGCGGATTAGCATCTTTGACGCTTGGTTCAATCATGCAGTCTGAAAGTGTAGTGAGTGATTCAGGATTCAGGCTAGATTTGAAGTCTTCTCCGTCTGCTGTGTCTTGCGGCTGTTCCTTGGTAAAGAGATGATCATAAAGCCTGATCTCTGCATGTAATGCATGTGATGCAGACACCCAGTGGATGGTAGACTTGACCTTGCGCCCGTCTGGTGAGTTTCCTCCGCGAGTTGCTGGGTCATAACTGCAGCGCAATTCAATTATTTGACCATTGTCATCTTTAACTACATCTGTACAGGTTATAAAATAGGCATAACGTAGTCTGACCTCTCTGTCAGGTGCCAGACGAAAAAACTTTTTAGGAGGGTCTTCCATAAAATCATCCTGTTCAATATAAAATATTTTTGAAAAAGGAACTTTCCTGGTACCTGCCTCTGGGTCTTCAGGGTTGTTTACCGCATCCATCCACTCTTCCTGTTCTTCCGGATAATTATCTATAATTACTTTTAGTGGCCTTAATACAGCCATAACACGATTTGATGTTTTATTAAGATCTTCACGGACACAATGTTCCAGCAACGCAATGTCAATTGTGCTGTTAAACTTGTTTATGCCAATTCTCCTGCAGAATTCACGAATCGATTCCGGACTATAACCACGTCTGCGCATTCCGCTGATAGTTGGCAAACGGGGGTCGTCCCATCCGTTAACGTGTTTTTCTTCAACCAGCTGCAGAAGCTTGCGTTTGCTCATAACTGTATATGTAAGCTCTAACCGTGCAAACTCAATCTGTTGTGGGTGATGAACTTCCAATTTGTCAAGATACCAGTCATAGAGTGGTCTGTGATTCTCAAATTCCAGTGTGCAGATAGAGTGGGTAACTCCCTCAATAGAATCTTCCAGGCCATGAGCCCAATCGTAAGTTGGATAAGTGTGCCATGTACTACCGGTACGATGATGTTCTGCGTGTAGAATTCTATACATAACTGGATCCCGCATATTCAAATTGGGAGATGACATATCAATTTTTGCTCGAAGTACACGGGAGCCTTCCTTGAATTCACCTTCTTTCATACGCTTGAAAAGATCCCGATTTTCATCAATACTTCGGTTACGGTGGGGGCTGTCTTTGCCAGGCTCAGTAAGGGTTCCACGATATTCTCTCGTTTCTTCAGCATTCAGGTCACAGACGTAAGCAAGGCCCTTATTGATTAGTTGGACTGCATAATCGTGCATTTGATCGAAATAATCAGAAGCATAGTAGAGATGTTCTTCCCAATCCCAGCCCATCCAGCGCACATCCTCCTGTATTGACTCTACATATCTAGCTTCTTCCATAACAGGATTGGTGTCGTCAAATCTCAGGTGGCAGCGTCCACCCTCATTTTCAGCAGCAATTCCAAAATTCAGGCAGAATGACTTGGCATGTCCAATATGCAGAAAACCGTTAGGCTCAGGAGGGAATCTTGTGATTACTTCACAGTCCCACTTTTTTGTACGGTTGTCTTCAGCAACAATTGTTCTGATAAAATCTACTGAAGGCTGCTTGCCTGCTTCATTGTCTTTCTTCTGTTCGTTTTCTTGTTTCCCCACTTGACTCGCCTTTACAATATATTGTCGCACACTAACTTCTATTCTAAATAACTTGAGTATGTTATCAATAATCATGCTTTATTTACAGTTTAAACTTTTCTAAATGTAAGTTAAAAACATAGCGCAGGTATTGACATTTTGGTACTTGTTAGATAATGTAAATGATATTGGCTAATCATAGATATAAAAGTTGTTGCTATTTGTTAAGATAATGATGGAAGGAGAACTGTTTTCATGAAAAATGTATTAATAGTTGGTCATTGTGATCTGGATAACCCACAAATTACTTCATTGCTGGAGAAAAACTTTTCCACAAATGTAACAAGGGTAAAGCTGCTAAAGAAGGTCATAGAACACTTGGAAAAGCAGGATTATGATTTGGTAATTATTAACAGGATAGGGGCGTTTGATCAGGAAAGTGGTCTGGAATTGATTGAGAAAATAAAAGTGGATGGGCGCTTTAAGTCTCCGTTGATGATGATCACCAATTACAAAGATCAAATGGATAATGCAGTAGAGAAAGGAGCCGTACCAGGATATGGCAAAGACAAGTTGTACGACAAAGATACAATAGAATTGTTGAGTAAGTATCTGTACGAATAGACAAAATTTGTGTTAACGACTGTCTATAAAGACTAAACAGTTCTTACTCAATAATAGTTGATTCTATTAATATGTTGAATACAATTTGATCTTGCTTCTATTTCTAGAGAGAATTAGTCATCATGGACCAAAAACAGCCGCTCAATTTCACTCTTAAACCGGATGCAATAACGAGGAGAATATTCTGGTGTTTACTGGGGTTTGAACTCTTCATTGTATTTCTGGATGTATGTATTAATCACTACGAATGGTGTTCCGTTGGTTCCATCAGGCGGATGATAAACATTACCCGTGAAGATAGCCTCAAACTGGTTTTCAAGCATTCAGGCCATTACAGTCGGAATTGTGATCTGGTTAACTGCCATCGGAGTAAGAAAGCAGATGGCAGATGATCATTATAAAAGGAAGTTTTGCTGTTGGGCGGGCATTGGGACGTTTTTTATTTATCTGGGCATTGATGATGCGATAAAATTTCACGAACGAATGGGAACGGCTTATCATGTCCTTCTTTTTGATGATGACGGTGCTAACGAAGGGGTGTTAGGTTCTCTTTACGATTTCTTACCGAGCTATACATGGCAGATGGTCTTTGCCCTTTCTTTATGGCTATCGGTATATTTAATATCTGGTTCTTATGGAAGTCGCTCGAATCACGCAGGCTCTGGGATTGGTTTCTTGTCGGTATAGGTCTATATGTCGTTGCGATTGGGCTTGATTTCGTAGAAGGGCTTGATAGCGGGCCGTATGAGGGTATAGCTGCTTTCTTCTCTACAGAAGAGTATCGTATCGAACATTTGTCAAAAACAATTGAAGAGTTTCTTGAGATGCTTGGTACGACAACATTCCTGATTGTCTTTCTGGAAAATATATTTAATCTGTCACGTGAGTGGCAAGTAAATATATCTCAAAAATCTTCTTAATTTCTTTGTGCCCTCTTGTCCTCGGCGCCTTTTGTCCGGGGAGTGTGAGTACTCTATCATAGTGCTCTCTTTGGATCAAAGCTGTCGCGGAGGCCGTCGCCTAGGCAGTTCATTCCGAATAGTATAAATATCATTGTTAAGGCAGGGCAGAGGAGGAGCCACCAGTTCTCGCCGGCATCTCCCAACATCCGTACTCCCTGTTCTACAAGACTACCGAGCGAGTCGGACGTGTTCGTAATTCCAAGACCTATATACGCAAGAAAACTCTCTTCAAGAATAATCAACGGTATCGTCAGTGTTGTATAAACTATCACCGGGCCAATCGTGTGTGGCCTTAAATGGCTGAATATTATCTTCCTGGCACTCGCGCCTGACATCTTCGCAGCCTCAACAAATTCTGATTCACGTAGAGAGAGTATCTGACCCCGAACAATACGCGCTACTGTCAGCCACTGAACAAGGCCGAGGGCAACAAAAAAGAGAATCAGGCTCCTGTCGAAAAGCACCATTAAAAGAATCACTAGAAAGATAAACGGCAAACCATAAAGAACGTCAACAGCTCTCATCATTACACTATCTACCATACCTCCAAAATAACCGGATACGGCTCCGTAACTCAAGCCAATAACAATACTTACCAGAGTGGCAACTATACCTACCAGCAGAGAGATCCTTCCTCCATATAGAATTCGTATAAACAGATCGCGGCCAAGCTTGTCAGTTCCAAGAAGGTGGGTCACACTTCTCTCTTCACCGTCAGAAATAACACTAATTACATCCCGTCCTTTAATAATAAGATCTTCACTGCTTATTTTATTATTGCTTTGTTCAACAGTTATCGATGTGACAATTGAATTATTAAGAGTGACGATGTTTTGCGTAACCTCATCATCTGCTTTAATAAGGAGCATCATAAGGACACGAGAGCCTTTTTCAAAAAGACCCCTTGGTGGAGCGGCATTTTTCTTCAGTACGAATGCCTGCTCCAGTCTCACACCCGCAGTCCCGTCATCGTTTGAACGGAATAGATCTCCTTTTAAAGTAGAAGTATCCAACTCTTCAATATGACGGGCACCGTCTGTAAGCATTATTGTGTTAACCTTACCACGTCTTGTTGTAATCCTGATCTCCTGCCTGGAGAAATTTTTTGTCTGGTATATTAGCTTCTCAGTGTCAGATAACGAGGGTGATGTCTCAACCTCTTCTCCAATAATAAAGATATTTTTGCTTAAACAGTCAGGATGAGTAAATCCGGGAGATCTTGCTCCTAGCCAGACTCTGGTAAGTTTCGGTGAGTCACCGTAGAAAAAAGGAACTATAACAACTGCTAAAGACACAGCAACAACAAGGAACAGTCCGAATAGTGCAAGGTGATGCCTCAGCAGTCTCATAAACGCGAGACGTGTTGGTGAATATGATTTATGGACATGTTTTATTTCAGTCTGCATTGCCTACCCTCGGATCAAGAAATCCATATACTATGTCCACTGCAAGATTGCAGATGATTATTAATGTACCGTAAAGAATAACAGTTCCCATTATCATAAAGTAGTCACGGTTGAGAGCGCTCTCCACAAACTCTCTGCCTAAACCTGGTATATTAAATATCTTCTCTACAACCAGTGAACCTGTAGTAATTGATGCAATAGCAGGCCCGAGGAAACTGACAACCGGCAGAAGGGCGCCTTTAAGCGCGTGACGCAATACTATAGTTCTCTCCGTCAGCCCTTTAGAACGTGCTGTGGTTATGAAATCTTCGGATAGTATCTCCAGCATTCCTGCGCGAGTAAGGCGCGCAAACCGGGCTGCAAATGGCAGCCCCAGCGTTACAGCAGGAAGTATCAGGTGAAGGGATATTCCTCTGTATCCGGAAACCGGAAGAATATGGAATACACGGGAGAACAGAGTCTGTAAAAGCGGACCAAAAACAAATACCGGCAGGCTGATACCAATTACGGCTAACGCCATTGTGGAATAATCAAGCCAACTGTTTGATTTCAAGGCAGATACCAGGCCTGCGATAACACCGGCACATAGTGATATTAACAGCGCTGTTATGCCGAGAAGAATTGATGGTGGAAGATGGTTTGCGATGATCTCGTTTACGGAATAATCTTTCTGCTTCAGTGATGGTCCAAGATCTCCCTGCACTAGCCTTACAAGGTATCTACCGTACTGACTTGACACTGAACCATCAAGATTGTATCTCTTGGTTAACGCTTCTTCAACTCCCGGAGGAAGCTCCCTGTCAGAACTGAATGGGCCACCGGGCGCCATCCTCACAAGGAAAAAAGTAATAGTGATCAGGATAAACAGGATAATCGGAACAAAAACCAGTCGTCTTAGAAGATATCTGAACACTTTCTACTCTATTCCCTCCAAATGTACTTTAGTGGATGCACATCTCTGATATTGGCTTCCCATCCCAGAACGGACTCCTTAATCAGGCCTTTGTTTACGTAGTCATAGATCGGCAGAACAGGGCACTCCTGTTCTACAAGTAATCTTTCAAGTTCATTGAAAATCTTGTTGCGCTCTTTTCTATCAAGGGTTACAGATACAGAATCGAGAAGTTCATCATACTCTCTGCAGGTCCAACCGGTTCGATTGTTTCCATCATCTGTTCTGAAAATGCTGAAAAATGTAAAGGGGTCTGCGTAGTCTCCAATCCATGAGGAGCGGCTTATTGAATAGTCCAGGTTGTTCTGGTTATCCAGATAGACCTTCCATTCCATATTACGTGTACCCATATCGATGCCAAGATTCTGTTTCCACTGTTGAGATATTGCTTCGGCAATCATCTTGTGCCCTTCGCTGGTATTGTAGATAATCTCCAATTTCGGTAACGCCTTTTTATCTTTACCATATCCGGCTGCAGCTAGAAGATTGCGTGCAGCAACAATATCGTGCTTCAGTCCTTCTACGGGTTTATAACCGGCTACAGGCGGACAGAAGTGGCTGCTGGGCTGCTCACCGCCTTTAAGCAGCTCATTACATATCTCCACTCGATCGGTCGCAAGGCAGAATGCCTTTCTGACTCGTACGTCATCAAATGGTAGTTTTGTTACGTTAAATCGGTAAAAATATGTACCGAGCATCGGATAAACGTAGTAGTCAGGGTTTCGTTTAAGCTCTTCTATTCTTGCAACTGGAAGAGCAGGCATCCAGTGGAGCTTATCATCCTGGAATAGTTTATATGCGGTATTCAGATCTGATATCGGCAGAACAGTAACTGTTTCGAGCTTTACAAAATCCCTGTCCCAGTAATGAGGGTTCTTCTCAAATACTATCTGTTCACGAGGCGACCACTCCTTCAGAACAAAAGGGCCGTTGCCTACAATGTTTTCCGGTCTCGTCCATTTTTCATTGAACTTTTCGATCAATTCTACACGGACCGGATAATATGTGGGAAAAGCTACAAGATCAAGAAAATAGGGGCAGGGCGCGTGAAGAACAACCTCAATAGTATGAGAATCCTTAACACGGATTCCAACCTCGTTAAAATCTGTCAATTTACTTTCAGAGTAGTTTTCAGCACCTGCAATCGGGAAAAAGAGGTTTATATAGCGGTTAACTGGGTTGAGGCTTCTTTTCCACGAAGAGAGGAAGTCATGAGCTGTAACCGCCTTGCCATCACTCCACTTCGCATCTTCACGGAGATGAAAGGTGTATATCAAGCCGCCATCACTTACATCCCAGCTTTCAGCAACTCCCGGGCGAGGTGTGAGATCAGAAGGATCATATGTCACCAGGCCTTCAAAAAGCGCTTCTGCCAGACGCATCTCGGGTAAACCGGTCATCAGGTGAGGATCAAGCGTTTCCGGGTCTGTCCCGTTATTGAAAGTAAAATGCTGCTCGGTATACTTCCAGACCTCGCCTTCCGGCACATATGCAGCCTTCCACCCTGGCACACTGTTTGGCACATTGCCTGGCACACCTTCCGCCATAACATCTGCAGTATTAAACAAGCATAGCCATGCCATAAAAGAGAAGCTGACGATAGACTGTATACATTTCATTCTAATTGTCATTTTCAGTATCTGATTGCTCTTATGATATATGGGCTGAGGCAAAGAGGCATGGTAGCAGAAAGAGGTGTGGAATGTAAGCCATTTTTAGGGCGAAGATCTTTTTTCGATAGCGAATGTCAATGAATATGCAGTCCACTAATGTTCATTCTGACAACACCATTGCATCATTACCATACAGTCATTATTTCTCAACCCCATCCTCTACAAATGATCACTAAAAATCTATTTGAAATGTCGCTAAAACAAACAACTTACAACATCCAGAAATTTCATCAAAAACTAATAATATTGATGGTCTTTGCTCTTGATAACACACGAAAGAAATACATGGAAGTATTAAGGTTTTATAGTGATTGGAGGAAGAAATGAAGAAAGACAAGAGAGTTGTAGTGCTTATTATTTGTATCGCTTTTGTGACATCTGCTTCCCCCTTTCTTAATCCAATTATATAGCTTTATACTAACATTACAACTGGATCAGTTTTTTGGGGAGCAGGTCAAACCAGGAAGTACATCTTAAATGGCTTCCAAAGGTGCAGCGAGGATTCAGTAATATTAATCTAAATGCAGCACTATCAACATTTATTAGTCCAATTGATGAGGCAGCACTGGATGGTCTTGATTTTTGCTCAGATCTTTTATCAAGACGAATGCCAGAAAGAATTCTTGATCAAGGAAAACTTAAGGGTATTTACGATGATACTGCAAAATTAATAGTGAAATTATTAAAGGCGACATAGATGGAGAGTTGAAAAAATTCATACTTGAAAAACTCGATCTAGTTGTATCTGTAATTCAAGAGTATAAAATAAAAGGGGCAAAACCTGTAGAAAAAGTGGTTGAGTCAACATACGGATCAATCTTAGCATACAATGAAATTTGCGAGAAAACCAAGGATACGAAGCACGGGGCAGATTTCTGGAAAATTCTACAGCGTGTTGCACTTATTGTGGGTATCACCGTTGGAGCCATCAAAATTGCTGGACATGTTATTGATTTATTGCCTGACACAAGTACGGATGCAATTGAGATAAATATTGTTGAGAAACCAGAAATCAAACCAGCAACAGAAGAAGAACAGTAATCAGGGGACACCATACCCAAAGGAAAGGGGTCAGCTCTTTACCGTTGACAACTTTTCTTAGATATTAGTCATTAGTCAT
>Ga0187827_10009580_pt1 | contig 10242 bp, 9 predicted proteins | sample ETNtaG_39_FD_167969 | JGI IMG/M metagenome (GOLD analysis project Ga0187827, IMG submission 167969) | Marine microbial and viral communities from oxygen minimum zone, Eastern Pacific Ocean - ETNP2014_SV_150_PacBio MetaG (Illumina Assembly) | ecosystem: Environmental > Aquatic > Marine > Hypoxic... | reverse complement strand
TATAATGCGACACAACATAGGTCCCATGATTCAGGGGAGAGGTATGACCATGACCTAAACAGAAGAAACTGTGTGATACTCAGGTCCTATATCCCCACAGGAGTAGCTGTCCATACCGATCCACAATTCTGGCACTTGGATGATACAAATGAGCTTGTTGCAAAAATGCTATCAACTATCATAATATCAGGAGTGCCACAGCTTGGGGTAGATCTTATTAATATAAGTAAAGACCATAAAAACCTAATAAAAAACTGGCTGTCATTTTACCATGAACACAGGGATGATTTCAGATATGGTAAGTTAAGACCAGTGCAAAATGATTTAATGTTTTCAACCATCAAGGTTGAAAATAAGAAAAAGGCTTTTGTAAATTATGCAAATAATCCAGCTTTAAAAGTTGAATTAAATAACAGTCCTGATGAAATATATCTATTTAATTGTACAAATGAAGATTATTTGTATACCATTTTATTAAATATCGAGGGAGAGTTCTCAGTTACAGTAAATAATTATAATCTTTTCCCTATTTCAAACAAAAGATTAAGGACAGATAAGAGGTCTTTATTAGTTGATCTGGAAGTCCCCCAGGGTGGAAGTATTTATCTAAAAAAGTAAAGTAAAATATTTTAATATATATTTCGATAGCAGGTATTTTTATGAATAAAAGAAGGAAAATATTTTCATTTAATTATAGTGATGTTTCTCTAAAAGAAGGTATGTTTAAAAAACAATTTCTAGCTTCAATGGATTGTTATTATAAAATCCCTGACGATAGCTTGCTTTATGGTTTTAGGAAAAGGGCAAATTTGCCAGCTCCTGGAAATAGTCTTGAAGGTTGGTATGGAGTTGGGGTGGGTAGTATTTTCGGTCAGCTAATTGGAGCATATGCAAAAATGTTTAGTGTTACTAATGATGAAAAAATGAAAGCAAAATCAGATTATCTTATAAAAGAGTGGGGAAAATGTATAGAGAGTGATGGTTATTTTTTTTATAATGATAAAGGTAGTGTATTGGATCTACATTATGAATATGAAAAAATCATTGGAGGTCTTTTAGATAGCTACGAATTTACAGAAAATAAAACTGCTCTTAATTATTTAAGCAAAATAACCGATTGGTCTATTAGAAATTTAAGCAAATCGCTTAAAGAAATAGTAAAAGAATCAGATAGACTTGAAAGTAATGAGTGGTATACATTGTCTGAGAATCTTTATAGAGCATTTGAAATTACTGGAGTAAAGAAATATAAGCGTTTTGCTGAAGAATGGGAATACAGTTTTTTTTGGGATAAATTTTTAAGTAGTGATTTTTATTCGGATCCCAAACATGCTTATAGTCATGTAAATTCTTTAAATGGTGCTGCAAGGGCTTATATTATTAAAGGAGAAAATAAGTACTTAGAAATTATAAAAAATGCTTACGATATTATTACTAAAAAACATATTTATTGTACTGGAGGTTATGGTCCTGAAGAAATAATGTTTAAAGAGAATGGCTATTTGGGCAAAGCATTACTGAAGCCAAGCTCGGAAAATTGTGGTAATGCCGAGATTCCTTGTGGAACCTGGGCAGTTCTAAAATTTTGTAAGTATTTAGTAGAAATTACAGGAGATCCAAAATATGCAGATTGGGCAGAAAAGTTATTATATAATGGAATCGGTGCAGAACTAATACCAGATGAAAATGGGAATGTAATGTATTATGCTAACTACTATTTATTTGGTGCTCAAAAGACTAATTATTCATTTCGGCTTCCTACATCTTCAGGTTATACAGATGAGTGGCCTTGTTGTTACGGAACATACCCTCAAGATGTAACTGAATATTATAATTTAATATTTTTCCATGATGCTGAAAACATTTATATAAATCAATACGTCCCTTCAAATGCAAAATGGGTAAATGATGGGCATTTAATCGAAATTTCAATAAATACAGAATACCCTGAGAAAAAAAATATCGATTTAATTGTAAAAACAGAAGAAGAAATAGAATTTACAATAAATTTTAGAGTCCCTAATTGGGTGTTTAAAAAAATAAAAGTAAAAATTAATAAGCGTATCCAGAAAGTTAAAAGTACTAGAAGTAAGTGGTTATCTGTAAAGAGAAAATGGAAAAATGGAGACAGTGTCCAATTAATTTTTCCAATGGAACTATATTTTTCAGTAGTTGATGAAAAATATCAAGATATAGTATCACTTAACTACGGACCAATAGTGCTAGCGACCAAAACTATTGGTATTTTACAAGGTGATCTTGACCATCCATCACTATGGATTAGAAAGGTAAAAGGGGAACCGCTTACTTTTAGGACTGATTTAAAACATGTTTATGGTTATCCAAATAGAAGAAAAATATTTATACCTTTTTTTAGCATTGATGCACATGAAAGATATTATTTATATAATAGAGCTATTGCTGAATGGGGTTCTTTAGGAGGTCCAAAAAATATTTCTTTAATTTAGAATTTTAAGGATCTGAATGAATTATATCATCCTACTAAACTCTGTTCTATATGTGCTAAAGTTGAATTAACCAAAAATCTTGAGGAGGATCCTGAGAAAATATATCTATTTAATTGTACAAATGAAGATTATCTGTATACCATTCTTTTAAATATAGAAGGAGAATTTATAATTACAATAAATCATTAAAACCTTTCTCCAATTTCTAAAAGTAAATTGAGTACTGATAGGGGCCACTATTAGTTGATCTGGAAGTCCCACAGGAGGATATGTATCTAGAAAGAATTTTGTAAATATTATAAATAAATACAATTATTAAATGGAAGGTATTATTTTGGATTATTGTAATTTAGGATATTCAGGGCTCCAGGGTAGGTTTAGGTGCACTATCTTTTGGAACCAAACTTTCGGAAAAAGAAAGTCAGGATCTTGTCAGTGCCTTCTATGATATTGGAGAAAACTATATAGACACAGCAAATATTTATGGTGGAAGAAAAATTGGCAACAATAAAAAAAACGGCAGGAAAATCGAAAAAAACTGTTGGGGAAACAGTAAAAGGAAAGCGTGACCATTTTGTAATAGGTACCAAAGGTTACTGGCTTGTGGAGGATTAAGGTGATTCTATGAAAGTTCTTAAAGCAAATAAACCTGGAAACTTAAGCCTTAATGATATACCAGAACCCTCTAATCCATCTGCAGGAGAAGTTATAGTAAAAATATTTTATTGTGGTCTATGTCACACAGATTTTGTAGTACTTAAAGGTGTACATAGCAGGGGAAAGTTTCCTTTCGTGCTGGGTCATGAGTTCAGTGGTATAGTAGAGCAATGTGGTCCTGAAGTTTTTCATATCAAACCAGGAGATAGAGTTACTGCTCTCGCATATGCATATTGTGGAATATGCTCGGCATGCCGAAGGGGAATGCACAATGCCTGTATTAATTCCAAAAATATCCCTTTTGATATTGACGGGTCTTTTCAGGAAAAAATAATAACTCCCTCTATAATGTATTACAAAATTCCAGATTCACTAAGTCTTGAAGAGGCTGCATTGACTGAACCTGCAGCTAATGGTTATGCTGTTGTGGAACGGGCAGATATTTACCCAGGAGAAAATGTAGTGATAATAGGTCCTGGTCCAATTGGACTTCTTTCTTTACAATTTGCCCTACTAAGCCAACCAGATAAGATAATAGTAACAGGAACACGCCCAGAACGCTTAGAAATGGCTTCCAGAATGGGAGCAACACATATTATTAATATAAATAAAGAAAATTCTTATAATACAATAATGGAAATTACCAATGGACATGGGGCTGATGTAGTTTTATTTTGTGGAGGTGGATTGGAGGCCTGGAATATGGCAGAAAGCATCCTGACCCATTATGGAAGGATAGTAGTTGAAGCAATTCCTGAGAAATCAGATGTGAGATGGCCGGTTTCTATTTCTAAATTTAGTGAAAAATCCATAAGTTTTTTAGGGATTTCTGGCTATAATGGTGCTCATTTTGAGAAAGCACTTAATTTAATATCAACCGGCAAGATTAGGGTCAAACCTCTAATCACCCATAAATTTACTATAAACGATTACAAGGAAGCCTTTAAGACTTCTGACAGACGTAAAAATGGTGCCATCAAAGTGTTAATAGAAATAAATAAAGAAGAATAGTAAAAAGGGGTGAAAATTGAATAATAACCTTTCAAGAATAAAACAAAAAATATCTAGCGGAAAACTGGTCAAAGGCACTCATATGATTATAGGTGAGCCAATAATATCAGAGATATTATGCAATTGTGGTTTTGATCTTATTTGGTTAGATGGTGAACATGGAGCTATGGATAAAAAGGATTTAAATCTTTTAATTATGACAATTCTGGGCAAAGGAGTAGCTCCTTTTGTAAGAGTTCCATGGAATGATCCAGTATTAGTTAAACCAATACTTGAAATGGGTCCTGCAGCAATTATATTCCCTTTTATTAAAACAGTGGAAGAAGCGAAAAAGGCAGTGGCTAGCTGTAAGTATCCTCCCAAAGGTGTTAGAGGGTTTGGTCCACATAGAGCAATAGATTATGGAGCTATGGATGTAAAAGAATATTTGAAATTATCAGAAAATTACCCATGGGTAATACTGCAAATAGAACATATTGACGGGGTTAATAATCTTGAAGATATAATAAAAGTAGAAGGTGTTGATAGTATTGTAGTAGGCCCTAATGATCTTTCAGGTTCCATTGGATTGCTTGGCCAGACCAATCACGCAGATGTTAAAAAACTATTAAATAGGATATCGGAAATTTGTAATAAGCATTCATTTCCCTTCGGTATTAGTATGGGTATGAACAAGAATGATGTAGTTGAATGGATAAAAAGAGGAGCAAGTTGGATTGTACTAGAAAAGGATGCATCATTTGTATTTAAAGGTGGTAAAGATTTAATAAATACAGTAAAAAAACTTTTAAAAGAAAATATATAACAAAGTGATAAAAGGGAAAATTTAAAAACAATCTAATTTACAAATTATTTAAGAATTTTATGAGCGAAAAAAAATTAGTCTTTGACGACAAGATTTCAAGTGGTAATTTTTCAAATAAAAAAATTGAAAAGTTGAGAGAATTCAACATTGAATATCAGGGTGGGGAATGTTTTTGTAAGAAAGAATTGATTGATTATGCAAAAGATGCACACATTATATACAACAATGGAGTTGTTGATATCGACCAGAAAGTTATGGAAAAACTACCTAAACTTAAAGCAGTAATCCGTAGAGGTATAGGGTATGACAATATTAATATAGTAGCAGCTGCCAATCGGGGGATAATTGTTTCTAATACACCTGGGTTTTGTGCAGAAGAAGTTTCCACCCATGCAGTAGCTTTTATCTTATCTTTTGTAAGAAAAATACCATTTTGGGACCAATATATAAGAAAGGGTAAGTGGAAAAAAATTTGCTCTTCTACCTGGGAAGGACAAGATTCTATCTTAGATGAAAATATAGGCATTATAGGTTTTGGTAATATTGGGAAAAAGATTGCTGCAAAACTTACACCATTTGGTACTCATAATTATTTCTTTGATCCCTATGTAAAATCTGAAAAAAAATACAATGCAAAAAAAGTATCTCTTGCAGAACTTGTTAAGAAGTCAAAGTACATAGTTTTATGTTGCAGTTTAACAGATGAGACCAAAAAAATATTAGATAAAGATCAGTTTTTAGCAATGAGGGAAGATGTAGTTATTATTAATGTTTCAAGAGGGCAATTAATTAATGAAGAAATATTAATAGAATATCTGACAGAAGATAAAATCAGAGGAGCAGCACTTGATGTATTTGAAAAAGAGCCTGTTGATTCAAATAATCCTCTTCTAAAGATGGATAATGTGATACTTACTCCCCATAATGCTTTTAAATCATGTAAATCTGATAATATTTTAGAGGATATGAGTATTGCAGAAATAATAAGAATAGCTACCGGGAAGAAACCACATTACAGAGTTAATTAAAAAGTATTGTATATTTTTTTGAAAAGTTAGGATATATTACAAGAAAGAAAACCATCTGGGTCTTATATCAGATAAAAAAAGAAGGTAAGTTGTTGCCTTGATTGCTGCATATGATAAAGAATTATATGGATTAAAAATTATCAGTTTTCTTGAATCAAAACCTATAACAACGATGTTAACTTCTAGAGTAAAGAGTTTATGAAATGGAAGAATACCGAAAGAATATTAATATATCAAAAAGATTAGCTCAAGAAATAAGTAGTTATAAGATTTATGATCTGTCACAATTAATATATGATAAAATGCTAACATACCCCACTGATCCAGAAACCAATGTAGTACCCTTTCTGACCTTTGATAAACATGGGGTTAATCTATTGGAGATAAAATCCGGATTTCACGCCGGAACCCATGTTGATGCACCTAAACATCAGTTGGGAAATGGAGAAGGTATCGATAAAATTCTGCTAGAAAAATTTATTGGTCATGCAAGGATATTAAAAGCTGTCACTAATTCTAGTAGACATATCGAAATCAATGATTCTGATAAAGATAAAATAGAAAAGGATCTTATAGTCATCTTTTATTCTGGATGGGAAAGATATGTAGGTACAGAAAGGTATTATGATAGACCACCCTATATATCAAAAAATACAGCTGAATTCCTTGTTGAGAAAAAAATTAAAGCGGTGGGTATTGATATGCCAAGTGTTGACAATTCCGATGTTCAAATACCTGTTACCCACAGAATACTTTTAAAGAATAGTATAACCATAATCGAAGGATTAGTTAATCTTTCTAATTTAGTTAATCAGGATATATTTTTTATAGGGCTGCCCTTAAAAATAAAAGATGGTGACGGTTCCTTGATAAGAGCGATAGGAATAAAAATGTAAAGTCATTTTTTAACAGACAGTTGTAGTTATAATTTTGTTATTCTAAGATAAATATTGATGGCTTCTGATCTACTATTTTTAGAAATAAAACTTCCAACTTGGATTTAGGAAGTTATTTATGCTATTGTGATTCTTAAATATCTTTTCTCAGTTTTTAAAACTTTTTCTAATCTATATCAATAATTAAATATTAAAGATTTGAATTTAATGACTATAATTATTAATATCCTAGTGTAACTGCCCCATCTACAGGGAGAGCTACTCCAGTAATAAAAGAAGCATCTTCAGAGGCTAGAAATACAATAGCTCCAGCAGCTTCTTCGTTTTCTCCTATCCTGCCCAGTGGATGTACACTATTTATATAATCCCGCTGTTTCTCCTCTTCTGAGCCTTGCTGATGAAACCAATCTTCAACCAGCTCACTCCTAATCCAACCTGGACAAACAGCATTTACCCTAATACCGTATTTAGCAAGATCAAGTGCCATATTTTTAGTCATAGCTATTATTCCACCTTTGGTAGCTGCATATGCACAAGCTTTCGTTTGACCCACCAGTCCAACCATTGAGGACATGTTAACAATATTACCTTTTGTTTTTTTAAGATATGGTATAGCATTTTAAGAGATTAGAAAAAAACTTTTTATATTTGTATCCATAAGGAAGTCCCATTCTTTCTCCGATACATCTTCAATACCTTTTGATATATGCCATCCAGCAATATTAGCCAAAACATCTATTTTTTTAAATCTTTTGATTGCTATATTAATAATTTTCTTATCATCTTCTTTTTTAGATATATCAGCCTTTAAGAAACTTCCTACACCTCCATTATCCTTGATCCTTTTTACCACTTCCTCACCTTTTTTCTTTCTTCTTCCAACAACCAGAACCTTAGCGCCCTCAGAAGCAAATCTATAAGAAGAAGCTTCACCCATTCCACTAGTTGCTCCAATTACTATTACTACTTTATCTTGAAATCTTTTCATTGTTTAATCCCCTTTTAGAAAACATTTCTTATCGGTGATATCTAGCTACTTTCTATATACAGGTATTAAAGACATTTTTTCAAAATCTTTTTTAATGTTATCTCCCACATACTCAAAATAGCCAAATAAAAAAGTACCTTTTTTGTAAATAGAAAAATTCTTTATATTGTGCCTGGATATTGTTTTCTTTATTTCCGGCCATGTTTCTGAGTGAATTTTTCTATACTCATCAAGTTTTTCATATTTTTTATCCTTTATTGTAAGGAAGTTGACTCTTTTATTGCAAGGCAGAACATACAAGCAATAATCAATATAGTAACGATGCTGTTAAAAATTTTTTCTTCATCAAGTGCTCTCAAAATATGTTGTAGGTATTATAATATTGTTAATTTAATATTATATTATCATTATTTACTAGAAATCTGTGATTTTGTTTTAAAAAAATGTTCTGAATTTTCGTTGATAAAAGTCAATAAGTTTTATTAAGTGCTTACTGAAAAAAATCTTTATAATTCAGTATGAGTTTAGGTATTGAAAAGACTCAAAAGTGAAAAGGTTTGTGATGGGGGTCATTACACAAATCTTAATAATTACCCTAGTCACATGCTGGAAAACGAAATATTATTGTTACTAAATCCTGATCTTTACATATTAATCAATAAAATACTCCTATCTCTATAGAATACTTATAGGCAGTATGGTCCGTCCAGAAATACTCCTATTGCAATATTTGGATTTTCTTTGATCTTTTCATCAAGATAGCTGTTAAGATCCTCTATTTCTTCTATTATATTTTGAAGACAGGGTTCCTTTTTAAATAAAGGACTTACTAGCTTTACTTTAGCCCTGTTAAAAAGATTGTGATATGCCTGGAATGTCCATTGCTCCATCTCATAATCTTTATAATTTAATTCTTTTCTCCACTGTCTTAAATCTAAAATTTGCCGTGCTATTTCAATGAACTTAGCCATTCCCAATCCTTCCTTACCTTCAGCAATGCTTATCACTTCTCCACCTTTCTTAAGGTATGGTACAGGAGTGCTCATACCTTTTATCATTTGGAAAAAATTAGCATCTAGAGGGTAACCTCCGCCATTAGTAATGGCTATATCGTATTTTTTGTCTGTTTTAATCCGTAAATTATCTTCTAAATATTCAACTCCAGCTTCAAAAGCTTTTTCCAGGTCCCCACAGTATACACCGCTTATTTCTTTACCAGAAGTCAGAGTAACATTTACAATAAAATCCACCCTGGATATCCTTGCAACCCTGGTACCGATTTTATGAAGCCAGTTATCTTTTAGATTTCCAAGCCTTGTGTTTGGATGGTCCATTAGTTTTACTCCGTGGATAAGGGACCAGCTGCTGGCACTACATAAGCCAGGAACTACTGACTTTCTTCCACCAGAAAATCCTGCATAGACATGTGGATTTATTAGCCCGGTAAGAATTTTAAAATCGGCATTGAAAAAATGCTTATTTACCTTTACCTCTACACCATCTTCTTTATAACCTGTCCCTACATAGTCATCCTCATTATAACAGTTATTAAAATATACCTTATAACTGGATCTTATTTTATTTCCTAGTATTTCTAGGGCATCACTTTCGAAATTACGGTCATGTGCCCCGAATGCAATTATAAAACTTATATTTTCCCTGGTAAAACCCTGTTTCTCCAGATATAGAAGAAGGGTATCTAATATGATTCTATTAGGTACAGGTCTTTCCCTATCAGATACTACAATGATTATATCTTTTTTACCTTTTACCAATTCTTTTAAGGATTTTGAAGAGATAGGATTATCATAGCCTTGTTTAAATTTTTCTTCGATATTTTGTAGAGATTTCTCTTGTTTTCTTTTAAGGATATCAAAATGGTTGTCTGTATTTAAACTGTAATATCCTTTACCAAAAGGAATATTTATATTCATTTTATTCATTCACTCTATGATAAACATTTTTTTATAATTGTAACCGTACTACTTTTTCCATTTAAATGAAACTTTACTATTAGACATCAGTAACCCAGACATCAGTAACCCACAGTTACCCCACCGTCAACAGGCAGGACTACTCCTGTAATAAAGGAAGCTTCATCGCTGGCCAGATAAACTGCTGCATAACCGCAATCTTCAATATTGCCAAACCTCCCCACTAGATGACTTTTTAGAATTCGTTCTTTTAGTTCTTTGTCATCTTCCAATTGTTTAAACCAATCTTCGCTAAGAGGTGTTCTAATATATCCAGGACAAATCACATTAGCTCGAATTCCATCTTTTGCAAAATCTATAGCAATGTTTTTAGCAAGTGCGATCTGACCTGCCTTTGTAGGTGAATAGGCAGCAGATTTTAAAAAACCCTGTACTCCTGCCATGCTACTAATGTT
>Ga0187827_10009577_pt1 | contig 10245 bp, 12 predicted proteins | sample ETNtaG_39_FD_167969 | JGI IMG/M metagenome (GOLD analysis project Ga0187827, IMG submission 167969) | Marine microbial and viral communities from oxygen minimum zone, Eastern Pacific Ocean - ETNP2014_SV_150_PacBio MetaG (Illumina Assembly) | ecosystem: Environmental > Aquatic > Marine > Hypoxic... | reverse complement strand
TTATCAAATAGGGCAACCGCCATCTGGCTCGCCACCAACCGTTTCCAGATGATATCGTAGAGACGGAATTGGCTGACGGTAAGGTATTTTTTAATGAGCGATGGCTCACGGTGGACTCTGGTGGGGCGGATGGCTTCATGGGCTTCTTGTGCTCTTTTTACACTCTTGGTAAAAGAACGAGGATGAAGTGGTACGAATTTCGGGCCATATTTGCGGTTGATAAAATTTCTGGTATCGGTAATGGCCGAATGGGCTACCCGAGTGGAATCAGTCCGCATATAGGTTATCAGCCCGACGTTACCTTCAGACCCCAAAGGAAGGCCTTCATAAAGTTGCTGGGCCACTGCCATGGTTTGCTTGGCAGTAAAGTGGAGCTTGCGCCAAGCTTCTTGCTGTAATGTGCTGGTGATAAACGGCGGCGCAGGCTGGCGGGTTACTTTTTTTGTGTTTACTTTAAGGACATGGTAAGATGCTTTTTTCAGTTTTTTCTTAAACTGATCTGCCTTTATTCGGTTAGGGATATCCAGTCTACTGTCGCCAACAAGATTGATTAGCCTTGCTCGGAAGGCGACGTCCCCGGTTTTTTTGGCTAATTCAGCCTCAATCGTCCAGTATTCCACCTGAACGAACCTTTCAATTTCCTGTTCACGGTCAACAATAATCTTCAAGGTCACGGACTGGACTCGGCCGGCGGACAGACCTCTCCTGACTTTCTGCCAGAGCAGTGGGCTGATTTTATAACCCACCAGACGGTCCAGAACACGTCGCGCCTGTTGGGCATTGACCAGTTGCATATCTATGGTACGAGGGTGTTTGAAGGCATTTTTCACTGCCTCTTTGGTTATTTCGTGAAAGACGACCCGGTGACATGACTTCTGGACTGATTCGGTTACCTCGGCCAAATGCCAGGCGATGGCTTCCCCTTCGCGGTCAGGGTCGGTCGCCAGATACACGATAGTCGCCGCTTGTGCGGCTTTTTTCAACTCTTTGACCAGCTTATTTTTAACCCTAGGCACCACATATCTGGGTGTAAAGCCGTTTTCTACGTCCACTCCTAGCTGGCCTCGAGGAAGGTCCCGGACATGTCCTAATGAAGCTTTCAGGCTGTAGCTTTTCCCTAGGATTTTCTCCAGTGTCCGAGCCTTGGCTGGCGATTCCACGATAACCAAATTTTTACTCATATCGTTCCTACAACAGCTTGAAGATGATTTGATAGCGGTAAAATTGTATGGTGCTTACCATATCCAAGGCCCGTTGGATCTTTAAGGTCGTCATCCAACGCGATGATGATGCCATGCACCGTCTGGTCATTCTCGACCAGCATATCTTTCACATAGCTCATATAGCGAAGGGTTTGGGCCACAACAGCATCACTGGTACGTCCCTTTTTCAATTCGACGACCAGTAGCTTCTTCTTATCTTTGCTGATGGCGAGGATGTCAAGTGGGCCAGTGTCGGTTTGGTATTGCTGACCTTTTTCACCATCTTCCTCGTAGATGTTATATTCCTTGCCAAGTTCAGTATGTTCCCAGTTTTTCACTAAAAAATCTTCAAGGTGTTCTTCCATAGCAAAGGCTGAAGGGTCTTCCACAGTTTCGTCGGTGGAAAAAAGTTTCGGGACGGAAACGCCACCGATTAGTTTTTCAATTTCTTTGTGGTGGCTCGTGATGTTGCTGACCGTGCCGATTGACCCTGTGGATCTTTGCAACGCTTCGCTCATGCCAGACCGGTCAATAGTCACATTTAACCAATTAACGGGCCGTCGGTGGAAAAGAATCTTACCCGGCTCGTAACAGTAATCACCACTGACTTCACCCACGCGATATCTTCCTGACCCATCGGGACATAGCGCTATGTCCCCCCTCTGGATTCCTTTGGAAACCGTCCACAACGCTCCGCAAGCCAGCCCGGCTCCTATTTTCGTTTTGTCGGGGTGTGTTGAAAGATAGATGGGAATAAACTCCTTGTTGAAGGTTTGCCACTGTTCTGGTAACTTATGCGTGAGGTCTTGGATGATACCGAAATCAACGCCGATAAAGTTCCCTACGAAGCATTCCTCCGCATGAATACTCTGCTGTCCCAGCATTACTCGAAAATAGCTTTTCATATGAGTCGAATCCTCCTCGTGAGTAGTTCTTGCAACATGCCTTGCTTAAGCTGGCGAGCTTTGGCTAACTTGGATTCCAGCGCGTCTATCTCTGCGTCCATATCAGAAATGACTTTAGCAATCACGGTTTGCTCATTTACTGATGGTAACTTTATTTCAAGATTAATCAAATCTTTTCCGCGTAAATGAATAATGGTTGTTCCTTAAGCCATTTCTGCAATAGCATATTTTCTTAGCAGAGTTAAATACCAAGCTAAATATTATGAATTGTAGTTATTATCTTTCTTCCTAACAATTATAATATCTCCATCTAACAATACATCGTCTTCTAATATAGCAGAAGCTATTACTAGACCTATTCCAGTTGTTATAGTAGATCCGGGAAGAAGAACGTCTCCCCGTACCGAATACCTTCCTTCTAATGAAATAGTGCGGCTAACTTCGTTAATATGAGTCGGTTCCGCATCCAAGTACTTAAGCAGTAAAGACTCGGCATCAGAAACGGGAATGACTTTCTTCATTTCCATCTGACTTGTCCTAACCCGGCCAATGCGCGGTATCAGGCTGAAACCTATCTGATATTTGATGTCTTTATCACTCATTATTACTTAATTTTAGTGGCGGAGAGGGTGGGATTCGAACCCACGGTCCTTCAGAGAAGGACACACGCTCTCCAGGCGCGCCTGATAGGCCACTCCAGCACCTCTCCGCAAACTATCACTTCCGGGTTTAATTTTATGCTATTCTCGACCGGTTAAATTAGCAAATAATGATTGCTACTCTGGCGGAGAGGGTGGGATTCGAACCCACGCTCCGTCATTTACGGAGACCGCTTTTCGAGAGCGGCACCATCAACCACTCGGACACCTCTCCCAGACTTTAAATTCTACTGCAAAATCACCTTTAAGAGCAAGGTAAAGCTAAAGTCTAGGGATGTGCGAAACTATTCCCAAAGATAATTCGTGACTAATCTTAATACTACCTAATACCATCACGACTTATTGGAACCTGTCTTTGCGGCAGCTTGACCTGCCCTCTTTATCTATGGTAGATTATTGCTCTAAAGAGCAGGTCAAAAACGAACTGTGTGCGCTCAGAATAAAAATTTCTTCACATTAGTTATCAAAGAGTAATGATACAAGACTGATGCGAATTAGACCGGCGAATGGTTATGCCATAGTCATGGTATTTATCACGGAGAGTCTGAATTGCTAAAAGAGAAGTCGAGTGCGCTAGAGACCACAGGCTACTGGCAAGCAAGGCTGTTCAGCGTCGTCCTACAATTTGTTCTCCTGTTCGGGTTCTGGTTGTTACTTTCCGGGCATTTTAACGTCTGGTATATTACCATCGGAGCACTTTCCGCTGGCCTAATTACTTTTCTCACCAACAGTCTCTTTTACCGGACGTTACGTATTGGCGAAGGAGTGGAGGTTAGAACCAGACTGATTTTCCTCCAACTATGGCGTTTCTTGGTTTACCTGCCGTGGTTACTTTCCCGAATCATTATGGCTAATGTTCAGGTAGCTTACCTGGTGCTGCACCCTAAGATGCCGATTGACCCGGGTTTTTTCCTTTTCCGCACCCGTATGCGCAAAGGCATGGCCCAGGTGACTCTGGCTAATTCCATTACCCTGACACCTGGGACGATAACGGTCAACCTAGAGGACGGGCATTATATCATTCACACCTTGAAGCCGCCGCTGGCCCAAGAGCTGGCCGATGCTGTTATGCAGAACAAGGTGGCTAAAATTTACCTAGAGAAGAAAGAAACACCACCGGCTACCCGGTGGGTGTATTCTCTTGAAGAACTAGAAGCATGAGCTCTTTTCTGGTCGGTATCACCATTTTTATTGCCGTGCTGACCGCGGCCGGCCTGTACCGGGTGGCGATGGGGAAGACTATTTTCGATCGGATAATCGCTGCCACTCTGGTCGGCACCAACGGATTGATTCTGCTGACTTTAATAGGATTTCTCTTCGAGCGGATTAGTATGTTTATTGACATCGCCATTGCCTATGCCTTGCTGAATTTCGTGATCGTCATCGCGCTGGGGAAATACTTTGACCTGGTGCAGGAGAAACCGTAATGGTGGTGCTGGCTATCGTACTGGTGGTGGGTGGGGCCTTTTTTTTGACGGTGAGCGCCATTGGCTTGTTACGCTTGCCCGACTTTTACGCTCGGGTCCATGCCGTAGGTAAATCGGAAACGTTAGGTACCATACTGGTACTCAGTGGGCTGGCGGTCTATAACGGATGGGAACTCAGCACCGTCAAGGTACTGTTCATCATGATCTTTGTATTGATTGCCAATCCAACGGCCACTCACGCTATATCGCGGGCCGCTCTCCGTTCCGGATTAGCGCCGTGGACTCGGAAGAAGAGACCCGAGAATAAAGACAGGAAGGGAACCGAAGCGGAGTAGGTATGATCTGGCAAATTGATTTCTGGCTACTAGTTATCCTGATTGTGGCCGCGGTCACTGCCCTTTCTCTCCATGACCTCTTAGGCGCTGTAGCTGCTCTAGCCGCCTACAGCTTTTTTGTGGCTTTGCTCTTTGCCCAGATGGGCGCGATTGATGTTGCCTTTATTGAAGCCACTCTCGGTGCCGGGGTCACCGGGGTACTGTTTATCATTGCTCTATTTCTCACCAAACGGAGGGCGGAAGATTGAAATGGTTTAGCGCGTTGGTGATGGTACTTCTGTTGGCCTTAATGCTGTACGCCACTAGTGATCTGCCGGATCATGCCGACCCGCAGGCTCCGGCCAACACTTATGTTTCCCCAACTTATATTGAAAACTCGGTCAAGGATACCCATACACCCAATGTTGTCACCGCCATACTGGCTGATTACCGTGGCTACGATACCTTCGGAGAGACAGTGGTGATTTTCGCGGCCGGCCTGGCTTGTGCCCTGATCTTGATGAAGAAAGCCGGAGAAAAAGAAGATCGATGATCAGGCAACGATATCAAAGCATCATTATTCAGAACATATGCAGTCTACTAATCCCGTTCATTCAACTCTTTGCCATCTATGTCATCCTGCATGGGCATTACGGCCCCGGCGGTGGGTTCCAGGGTGGTGTTCTCTTGACCGTCAGCGTGTTATTGCAAAGACTGTACCTGGGTAAGGAGGTCGCTTACCAGAAATTCCCACCGAAACTGGCGCTGGCGCTGGGCGCGGTAGGTATGCTTATCTTCGGGCTGGCCGGAATAGTCCCAATGGCATTCGGAGGTTCCTTCCTGGACTATGCCTACCTCCCATTACCTGGAGTATCGGGGGCGGAGCTGAGATACCTTGGTATCCTGATTGTCGAACTGGGGATAGGCCTGGCCGTCGTCGGTACTCTAGTGCTGATTTTTGACAACTTAATCGGATGGAGATAGTAATGGTTGAGCTATTCATAGCCCGCTACGTTTACTTGATGATTGTCGTCCTCCTGATTATCGGCCTTTACGGCATGCTCGGTAAGCGTAACCTATTGAAAAAGCTCATCGGGATGAATATTTTCCAAACCGCCATTTTTCTTTTCTTTATTGAAGGCGCCACCAAAGCTGGCGGCTCGGTACCGGTAATTGACCAGCAGCTGGGTATGGCTGCCGCCCAATATGTGAATCCGCTGCCTCATGCCTTGATACTGACCGGTATTGTGGTGGGGCTTGCTCTTACCGGCGTCGCGCTAGCTTTTATACTGGTTATCTACCGTGCTTATAATACATTAGATGATAAGGCGATTATGAAAGAGATGTCCAAGTAGATGTCCAGTCTATCGATTCTTATTCTCGCTCCGTTATTACTAGCCTCTTTTCTAGCTACTCTGGTGGGTATCTGGCGGTTGACCTGGGCCTATATCATTACCATAATTGGCATCGCGCTATCACTGGCTGCTGCCAGTGTCGGGCTTTTCCGAGTGCTACAAGAGGGAACGTTACGCCACTATTTGGGAGGTTGGCCACCGCCCTTTGGTATTGAATATGTACTGGACCATCTCTCGGCGTTTATGGCTATAATCATCGTTTTTATCGGCTTCGTTATCGTGATTTACCCGCCGGGTGCTGGTCTATACCACGTACCTCGTAAAGGCGTCCCGATGTATGGGCTGGTACTGCTGTTAATTTCCGGGCTAATCGGGGTGGTAGTCACCGGTGACCTGTTTAACCTCTTCGTCTTCCTTGAGATTTACTCATTAGCCAGTTATGCCCTGATAACACTAGGCGGTAACCGCGCTGTAGTGGCTAGCTTTCGTTACTTAGTGCTGGGGACAATCGCCGGTGGTTTCTATCTTTTAGGGATAGGTTTTATCTATTTTTCCACAGGGACTCTCAATATGGCCGATGCCGCCCAGCTCCTGCCGGCCCTCTATAGCTCGCCGACAGTCGTCGCTGCGGCGGCATTGATTGTTATCGGCATGGGCATCAAGCTGGCTCTCTTCCCGCTACACGTGTGGTTGCCAGATGCCCACAGCTATGCGCCGCCGGTGATTGCCGCTATTCTGGCGGCGGTTCAGATTGAAGTCGCCGGCTATGTCATAGTGCGCATGATGCTGACCGTCTTCCGGCCGGAGTACTTTATTGAGATCCTACCGATTACCTCGGCAATAGGGTGGGTAGCCGCTGTCGGTATCATCTTCGGCTCGTTAATGGCGATTGCCCAAAAAGACTTCAAGCGCATGCTGGCCTACAGTACTGTGGCCCAAGTTGCCTATGTCGGACTGGGTATCGGGCTAGCTAACCCGTTGGGGCTCATCGGCGGTTTACTCCACATCCTGAACCACGCCTTTATGAAGAGTTGCCTCTTTCTGATTGCCGGTGGTATCCGGTTTCAGACCGGACTGCACGAGGTATCCCAGTTCGCCGGTCTGGGACGCAAGATGCCGCTGATGATGACTGCTTTTACCGTGGCCGCCCTGTCCATGGTGGGTATTCCGCCGACGTGTGGCTTTTTCAGTAAATGGTACCTGATACTGGGTAGTGTCGAAGACGGTAACTGGGTCTTCGTGGCTGTTATCCTGGGCAGCAGCCTTCTTACCGCCGTCTACTTCTTCCGGATAATGGAAAAACTCTTCGCCGCGCCGCCGAGTAATGATGAGGCCGTGACGAAAGCTACCGAGCCTTCGCCCAAGATAGTGGTACCTATACTGGTCTTGGCGATTGGGATTCTTGTCTTGGGGCTGATTAACGCGCTCATTGTCACCCGGGTCTTGTGGCCGGTGGTGGCATTGTTACCAACTGGCTAAAATGAAGGGTAAAATTTAACTTTATGGAAACGTATTACTCACTAAAGCCTTTACTGGCCGTACTGGTCTCTCTACTGGCCGTAGTCCTCATTGTCATTCCTAATCAGCGGCCGAACGTTCGGGAATCATGGACGATTATGGCTGCCGTAGCCAAGTTCACCATCGTGCTTTCCATGCTGCCTAGCGTGCTCCAGGGTCAGTACCCTGAAATAACACTGTTCGCTATTTCACCGGGTATCGCCCTGGCGCTAAAGGTCGATTCTCTGGGTATTATCTTTGGTCTTTTTGCCTCGCTGCTCTGGGTTCTGGCCTCATTCTTTTCCATCGGCTACGTGCGTGGTGTACCGGAGCACAAACAGACGCGCTATTTTGCTAGTTTTGCCATCTGCCTCTCGGCGACCATGGGTATCGCTTTTGCCGCCAACCTCTTGACCTTGGTCGTCTTCTACGAAATATTAACCATTGCCACTTATCCACTCGTCATCCATAAGGAGACAGGAGAGGCTATTGCCGCTGGGCGAAGATATCTGGTATACCTGCTTACCGGCGGGGTCGCCCTCCTCTTGGCTTTAGCGCTGACCTACCAAATAAGTGACTCGGTTGACTTCCGGGCTGGAGGGATTCTGCCGGCGGGAATTGGGAAGAGCAGTCTTATCCTGTTGTTTATCCTGTTTCTAACGAGTTTCGGGGTAAAGTCGGCGATTATGCCAATGCACAGCTGGCTACCAGCCGCTATGGCCGCGCCCACCCCGGTCAGTGCTCTGCTCCACGCCGTAGCCGTGGTGAAAGCCGGAGTCTTTGGCTTTGCTCGGACTATCGGCTTTATCATCGGGCCCGGGTTGTTGCAAAAGAGCGGGATGGGAGATTTTCTGGCCGTACTCACGGCCATCACGATAATCGTGGCTTCACTTGTCGCTCTGCGCCAAGACAATCTGAAAATGCGCCTGGCCTATTCCACAGTGAGTCATTTGTCCTATATTGTCCTCGGCTTAGCCCTGTTTTCACCGAGCGCTTGGATTGGCGGCCTACTCCATATCGTCAACCACGCGATGACCAAAATAACCCTATTTTTCTGCGCCGGGGCCATCTACGTCCGTACTCACTGCCAGAACGTAAGCGAAATGAACGGAATCGGCCGGCAGATGCCAATCACCATGAGTGCTTTTACATTAGCCTCACTGGGACTAGCCGGGATACCGCCGATTAACGGGTTTATCAGTAAGTGGTATCTGGTACAGGGTACGCTGGACGTCGGGCAGACAATTTACGCAGCCACCTTTCTTATCAGCGGTTTGCTTAACGCTGGCTACCTTATGAGTATTGTCTGTCGCGCCTTTTTCCGGGGTTCCGATAAATTCGTTAAATACGGCGAGGTGTCACCTTCAATGTTAATTCCCTTAGTGCTGACCGCCATGTTCTCACTCTTACTCGGACTTTTCCCGGACCAATTCCCATTTTTATTCCAATTGGCGGCTCGCGTTGCCAGTAATGTACTCGGTGGAGGCGGACCATGAAGCGAGTATTGGTGGTTACCATTACCGCGTTGATCATCTTCGTTTTGCTTGATATCTTCCTGATGAACGGGCAGGCGCATAACGGTTTTTCCTGGTCTCACCTAGCCGGATTCTTTTCCTTGTTCGGGTTCCTCGGTTGCCTGGCATTAATCGCGGTGGCCAAACTGCTCGGGCATTACTGGCTGCAGCGCGACGAAGACCACTACGACAATGATGATGACAATGAATAATTTCCCGCTGGCATTTATCTTCCTGTTCGGGGCAGCTTTGCTGCCGTTATTGCCACGCCGATGGAGAACGGCCGCTTTCTTGGTATTTCCATTAGCTGCCTTCTTCTTTCTCCTGCGCCTAGAAACAGGAGCAACCTTGACGATGCCTTTCCTAGACTACGAACTGGTATTATGCCGGGTGGATAAATTGAGCCTCGCCTTCGGTTATGTTTTCGCCATCATGGGATTTCTAGGCGGTGTCTACGGTTTTCATCTGAAAGATACCTTGCAGCAGGTATCGGCGCTGCTCTATGTCGGTTCTTCGCTAGGCGTGGTCTTTGCGGGTGACCTGTTTACCTTACTCGTCTTTTGGGAAATAATGGCCGTTTCCTCCCTTTTCCTTATCTGGGCACGGCGGACGCCAGAAGCCAGGCGGGCCGGTTTCCGTTACCTTATAGTACACGCTCTCGGCGGCAGCGTCTTGATGGTCGGTATCCTGTGGCATATCGGGGAGACAGGTTCGCTAATATTCAATCACTTTGATGGCGGCATCGCTTCATCTCTGATTCTTGTGAGTTTCGCTCTTAATGCGGCTGTCCCGCCATTTAACGGTTGGCTGCCCGACTCTTATCCAGAAGGTACGGTTACCGGTAGCGTTTTCCTCAGCGCCTTTACCACGAAAGTAGCAGTTTATGCTCTAGCCCGTGGATTTGCCGGCTTAGAGTTACTGATGTGGTCCGGTGCCATTATGGCGGTCTACGGAGTGGTCTTCGCTTTTCTGGCCAACGATGGTCGGCGCCTGTTGGCCTATCACATTATCAGTCAGGTGGGTTATATGGTCTGCGGCGTCGGTATCGGCACCGCGGTAGCGGTCAACGGAGCCACCGCGCATGCCTTTGCCCACATTCTCTATAAAGGCCTGCTGTTTATGGGAATGGGCACCGTTCTCTATATCACCGGGCGGAACAAGCTTACCGAACTTGGCGGGTTAATACGGTCCGCACCGTTGGTTCTGATACTGTTTATGGTTGGCGCCCTCTCTATATCCGGTGTGCCGCTCTTCAGCGGTTTCGTGAGTAAGTCCATGGTCATCCATGCCGCTGAGTTGGAACACCTGGGAGTCATAGTGCTGCTGCTGAATCTAGCTTCTGTCGGCACCTTTCTCTCTATCGGTCTGAAGC
>Ga0187827_10009575_pt1 | contig 10247 bp, 15 predicted proteins | sample ETNtaG_39_FD_167969 | JGI IMG/M metagenome (GOLD analysis project Ga0187827, IMG submission 167969) | Marine microbial and viral communities from oxygen minimum zone, Eastern Pacific Ocean - ETNP2014_SV_150_PacBio MetaG (Illumina Assembly) | ecosystem: Environmental > Aquatic > Marine > Hypoxic... | reverse complement strand
TGGCTTTGTTCAACAACAGTTGAGCAGCCTAGAATGAATAGGGTTGTAATTACTCCAATAAATAAAAATAATTTTTTTTGTGTTTTAATGTTTATCACCTTTGTATTTTCTGTTATTGAAAGAAACTCTTGACTTTTAAAAAAGTTAAAGTAACTTTTTCTATCAGGAATATATGAACTTTGAATACAAATATTAAGTAGTACAATGAGATTATTAACATTAAAATTCCGGCTATTAAGTTAATTGTTTTCTTGTGTTTTGATAAATAGTCGATAACTTGTTTGCTTTTTGATGATGATATGATTGAGAATATTAGTAATGGTGCTGACATTCCTATTCCAAAGACAATGAAATTCATTAAGTTCGTTAGGAATGATGCTGTTGATGTAGAGACTGCGAAAAGAACTGCTAATGATGCTGGATTGCAAGGTAGTACTATTGCTCCGAAGAAAAAACCGAAGATGAATGATGATGTGTAAGGATTTTTAGCCACAGGTGCATGTATTTGGGGGAAGAATTTTCCAATGTCAAAGTTGAAGATTAAAAAAATACTGACTATTGCTAGTAAACCAAAAGCTATTGGCGAAATAACTCCAATGACATTAGTTAATGATAATTGAAGAATTTTAGTGAAGATTAGTCCAATTAAAAGCATTGAGGAGATTATTCCTGCTGCCACAACTAATCCTAGTGTGATGTAGGTCTTTTTGGATTCCTTTCCAGATAGTTGATTTGAAAGGTATGCTAAGTAACCAGGGTATAAAGGTAGAACGCAAACTGCTGCTAAAGGTGCAAACAAACCTGCAAGAAACGAAATCCAAAGGTTTGTTAGTGCACTTACCATTTTAGCAGCCTTGAGCTATTGCGGACTTTAGGTCCTCTGGAGATTTAACTCCTCTATTAAGATATCTTGTTGATTGGTCTTCACAGATCAATATTACTGGGACAGATGGTGCGTTTACGACTCCAACACCGAATTCATCAATTAGTGATTGGGTCATGGTTGGTGGAGAGATTACATAACGCCAGTCGAATCCATTGGCCCCCGTATGTTCTTTAACACTAGATTCATCTTCATTTGGGTCTGTGTCTAATGAAATTGAGATTACTTCATCTCCAAGTTCATCATGGAGTTTTTTTATCTCTCTTTGCTGTTTAGTACATGTTGGGCACCAAATTGCGAAGCTTTCTAATAGAATTGGTTTTCCTTTGAAATCTGAGATTTTAAATGTTGCCCCTGAATTGATATCTTTTACGGAGATTTCTTTCCAATCTAGCGTAGTGGAGCTTGACACAGTATTTCCCGTGCTTTCTGTTGGTGGTTGTACCTGTCCTGTTGAACATCCTACTAAGAAAATTAGGGAGAGAGCTCCCAAAAAAAGAAGGTAGTTTTTCATTTTATTCGTGGGCCCTCACTTTACCTGAGCACTTGATACAATAAAACAAAGTATCGTGTTCTTGTTTACCTAATTTTTCATTGCACATTTTACATGCTTTTTCTCTTGTCATAATATATCACCTCATGTTGGTAAAGTCGAACTGAGGAAAGATGATTGTACTTGATTGTCTCATCTTTCCCAATTAAGTTGACTTAATATTATATCTTCCCTACAAGGTCTAAGCCAGGTGTTAGGGTTTTTTCGCCTGGTTTCCAGTTCATCGGACATACCTGTCCTTTGTTTTCTTCTACGAACTTTGCTGCCTGAAGTTTTCTTATAAGCTCTTCGATGCTTCTTCCGATACTGTTATCGTGGAATTCGAATGCTTTTACGATCCCTTCGGGGTCTATGATGAATGTTGCTCTTAATGATAATCCGTCTTCATCGATTAGCGTTCCGTAATTATTGCAGACTCTTCTTGTTGGGTCTGCAAACATAGGGAACTTAATCTTCTTTATTGTTGGAGAGTTATCGTGCCATGCTTTATGAACAAATGTAGTATCTGTTGACACACTAATAACTTCTGCCCCTTCGTCCTGGATTCTTTTGTAGTTATCTGCTAATTCTCCCAGTTCAGTTGGACAGACAAATGTAAAGTCTGCTGGATAGAAGAATAGTATAACCCACTTTCCCTTGTAATCATCCAAACTAATTTTTTTAATTTCATTGCCGACAAAGGCATCTCCCTTAAGCTCTGGTGCTTTTTCGTTTATTTTTATCATTCTTTTCTTATTCCTCCATTTCAGTGTTTAATAAGTTTTCTCTTAGATTAGAACAAAGTACAGTGCAGCTGCAACTATGACTACTAAGATCATAAGTGTTGTTTTTTCGTGTTTACACATTCCTTTGTTTTCTTTGCAACATTTCGTACTGCACATGTGCGTCATTGTTATCTCCTTGAGTCTGATTTATAAAAAATAAAAACAAAAAAATGTTTAATGTTTGTTTAGTTATATTATCCACATCCGCAACCCATCGCTACCACCTCCATATGGTTCATTAGTCATTTTGAAAATGATTAGTAAATGGCCCCGAGAAAAAGAGGCGCTTAAAACTCGAGGCCACTTACTTATTTGATTAAGTTCACTGTCATTTCGTGTTGGATCTCTTCAACAATGTTGCTGTCGTCAAAGATTACATCAAACTGTGCTTCTACTCCCTCAGATTCAAAACATTTGCCTTTGTGGCAAGTGATTTTTTGTTCCATTCGTTCCATTTTAGTTCACCCCTAGCTGTTTGTTCAAATCCTCTACAAGTTTGTCAATATCTACTCCGTGACCTGATGCGCCTTGCTCTAACGTTTCCCATGTTGAAACATGGCAGCCGACACAGTGCAATCCATGATTCATAATTGTATCCACTAATTCAGGATAGTTTTTAACAAGTTCTCCAATCAAAATTTTTTTTGTTATTGGTTTTTTCTTTGTTGTCATAAAGTATAATGTGGCCCCTAGGATATATAAAACTGATTGCTATAGATTATAAGAAATTCTTAGAGAGTATATTTAGGTTAAAACTGTGGGTGTTGTGGAAAAACTATTTTACTTTTTTTATGACGAGCATTGTGTCTTGAAGATAGGACAAGAATCCACGTAGTGAGGTAACGTTTCTTAGTTTTTGTGCAATTGTTCTGTACTTTGTGTACCACCAGTCATCAATTTCTGAGACTAGATTTGTTTTTTGAAATAATTTTTCTTGATCATTGATTGGTTCGTAGCTTTCTTTTAGTTTAGGTAAGTAAGTTGTGTAGAAAAATGATTCTTCTGCTATTTCTTCTATTGGTTTTTTGGTTGTTTCTTGTTCAGCAGTTACTTTCTTTTCTAGCTCACTTAACCATTCTGGCTCCAGTTCTCTTTCGATTGGAGGACCCTGTGCTGGTTTAGGTTTCTCTTTAGTAATTTGTTTTTTATTAGGCCATATATCGTTAGAAATAGTGAACAATTCTATCTCAATCTCTTTTATCCGTTGACTCTTCATCATTAAGTAAGGTGTATCTAGTATATAAAATTATGTGTTTTTAATAGCTGTTTATACTTTAGAATATAATAAAAAAGGGTTTATTTATATAAAATAAAGGAAAAGTTTAAATATTAGTACTACCTATCGTATGTAATATAAGAAAATGGCAGAAAAAGTTAAAAATTTTGTAAAAATTGAAGAGTTTAAAAAAAAGATTGAGCTTAATGAAAAGTTAGGGCTTGATGATCGAGACAATGTAGTTCTTTCGTTGATTCAAAGAGACCCGAATATTTCTCAGGAAGAAATTGCTAAGAAAATTAAGTTAAGTCAGCCTTCTGTAGGTGCAAGGATAAAGAAATTGCAACAGAAAGGTATTTTGTATAACGTTAATGGGGTTAATTTTAGAGTTGTTGATTTGAGTCTAGCTAAAGTAGACATTAGTGCTACTGATACTGCTGCAATAATCAATGAATTTAAGGATTGTCCTTTTTTTGTTAATGCTTTGATTACATCTGGGAAGCACAATCTTTGTTTGTTTTTTATGGCTACAGATTTAAAGAGATTAGAAGGTATTGTTAACCATCATCTGAGAGGGAATGAGAAGGTTAAGGATATTCAGATGAATATAGTTATTTCTACTGCTAAGGATTTCGTATTGCCACTTAACATTAATTACGAGAATCAAGAGCAAATAGATTGCGAACAGCATTGTAAGGACTGCATTAAGTAGTTAAGCATAACAATATAGCTAAGTCTTCTTCTGCCTTTAGTGAATGCGGAGCGTCTTTTGGCATAAAGATGAATGTGTTTGGTTTCATTTCTATGTCTTTATCGAATAATCTGAAAGTTCCTTTTCCCTTTAGAACTTGGACTACTCCGTTTTTTGTTGAAGTGTGTGTGTCTATGTCTGTTCCTGCTGATAAGCACATTAAAGTGTAGTTATAAGTGTCTGATTTAGCTAATACTGTAGAGAAAACCCCCTCTTTGGGGAATTCCATCAGTTCGTCTAACTCTTTTGAAAATCCTTCGTTCATTTTTCCCACTCCTCACTTAGGACGTCTCCTTGGATGCCAACTACAACTGATTTTATTGGAATTTTTCTTTTTGCTTTTTCTGCCGCTTGTTTTGCTACATGCAGTAATCCACCACAACATGGCACTTCCATTATCATTACTGTTAAAGTGTTGATTTTTGCTTCATCGATTAATGCTGTTATTTTTTCAATGTATGTTTCTTGGTCGGAATCTAGTTTAGGGCATGCAATTGCTAATGATTTTCCTTTAAGATGGTTCTTATGGAAATCTGCTAATGCATAAGCAACACAGTCTGCTGCTATGACTACATCTTTCTCTTGAAAATAGGGTGCCATTGGTCCGACTAAATGTAATTGAATTGGCCATTGTCTAAGTTGTGAGGATCTCTCCCCTGTTTCTTCTTTTTGTTCTTTATCTGAGAAGTCCATCGTCTTTGATCCTGGACATCCGCCTGTTGGTTGGTTCATTTCATTTTCCTCCAAATTTGGTATTTCCAAATTGTTTTCTTTTAAATATTCTATAGCTTGATTTAGGAACTCTGTTTCATTATGATCTTTTAGGTGTTTTAGGTGGGCTATTACAGTGTTAGTACCTTGTTTTGATATTTTTGCCATAACTTTCTTTTCGTCGTAGGGTTCTGCTTCCCTTTCTACAATTGTTATTGCGTCTTTCGGACAATGTCCTAAGCAGTTTCCTAAGCCGTCGCAGAAGAGGTCGGATATTAATCTAGCTTTATTATCTATGATTAGTAATGCTCCCTCATGGCAGTTAGGTATGCATAAGCCGCAACCGTTGCACTTTTCTTCATCAATTTCAACTATTTTTCTTTTTACCATCTTATCCTACCTTAGTATCTTTTTGATAGTAGGTAGTAAAACAATAGTTATATAAATATGTAGTGGTTTCTTAAAGTATACTAAGTGATTTAGGGGTTTTAAAATGTATAATGACTGTATAATCTACAAAACAACCAATTTTATTGGTAAAAGATGGACTTTACTCATTTTGTTAGAGTTATTTAAAGGGGAGTCTAAGGAGAGGAGGTATTCTGAGATCAAAAGGGGGTTGCCAGAGATAACTCCCAAGATACTATCTATGAGGCTTAAGGAACTTGAGAAGGAAGGTTTAGTTAAACGAAGAGTTGATGCTTCAGAGGTTCCGGTAAAGTGTTTGTATTCTTTGACTAAGAGTGGAGATGACTTTATTAAGATTATACAGGACATTAAGAAGTGGGCTTTGAAATGGAAGTTTAAGGACAAGGTTTGTGAGAAGGTTAATTGTGAAGATTGTGAGTTGTGAGGAGAGTATTGTTACTATTCTATAGTAGTTAATAAGCGAAAGCTTTATATATGGGAAGTTCTGATAATTTCTTATGGATATAGATAGAAGAACGTTTTTAAGATTGGCTGGTACATTTGCTGCTGCTGCAGTTACTGTTGGTTGCGATAGAAAATCAGCCAGTGAGTTAGAGGTAGATCTATTAAACGATTTTCTTAGTCCCTCAGATGATCCTCATATGAATAAAAATGAGATTGAGGGAACATTGTATGATATTGCCAGAGTTGATGATAATGACAGAGCAATTACTGGTGGAAGAGCCACTTATCTTGGTGATAATCTATTTCTTACAAACTCCCATGTTATTGATGGTGGTGTTGATGATTTAAGGGTACTTCACCAATCAAGAAGAGGTTATGTTTTTGATGGGAGAAGGCCATTTGAGGTTATTGCAGAAGATAGTGATGCTGATATTGCCCTTATTAGAACAAATTATGATGGAAATAGAAATCCAGAAGGGGTTGCACGGATGCATTTAGGACCTAAAGTTCCAGATGTTGGAGATGATGTTTCAACATTTATCAGGATGGTTGGAACACCTTCTGAAGAAGGATATGAATTTGAGTTTGGTGGGAGGGATTTTTTTGATCAAACTAAAGAGGTTGAAAGGTTGGGTAAGTTAGTAGTTCCTGCAGGGTCTCCCTTATATGAGAAGCAAGGTTATGTTTTGAGACATGATGAAGATTTTTTAAGTGGCTTCTCTGGGAATTATGAGGGAAGTGAAGAAAGTCATTGTTTTACCAGTGTTCCAGGTTATAATGGAGAAGGTGGTGAGCCTGTTTTTTTAAGGGCTGGAGAGGATAAATATACATTTGCTGGGATTGTTAATGAGGGGATAGGTATTAGAGGTGATAGAATCCAAACTCCTGGGCACCCTCTTGGATACAAAGAAATGCAACAAACAGGTGTGATATTTGTGCATAGGGATGCTATAGAAAAGATGATTGTGGGCTACATTAACCAGGTTTCAGGACAATAAGTGTTCATACATAGTCTGTGATACCAGTTCCCAGGGAAATATTTCTTAAAGTAAAATATTAAATAAATATCCTAACACTACTATCTGAGGTACTGTTATTATTGGTAGCCAAATTGCTGTTTTTCTTCCGATGTTTGACCACAACCCACTGGACATGGACCCTCGGAAGGTATTTAAACTACGTCTTCTTTATTTTTTGATGTTTTCATCCAATTTTAAATCCAATAAAATATATCATCTTAGTGATTTAAAATGAACTCAAATCAAAAAAATAAAAGTAAGAACTTAGAAAATATACCTAATACCGTCCATTTGTGGGAAGTTGATGGTTTTGTAAAGCTTTCTGACAAAGTTAGAAATAAGCTTGAAAAGTCAATTAAAGAGTATGGCGTTAGGAGATTAGGTAGGGATCTTAAATTTGATAGGGAAACTATTGATTCAATATATAGAGGTAAAAAATTTATCCATTCTGTTAGTCATCTGATTAAAATAGCTAGAACTTTAAGTTATAATTTAGAAGACCTTGAAAAAGAAGTGGTATCTTTTGGAAGAAGACAAGCGAATATGTATAATATCTTATTCCCATTTAATGTTAATCCATTGCATGTCAGAGCAATAACAATACAAGGAGATGGTTGTTATAATCGTCTTACAGGTCAATGTTCTTGGTATCAAAAACACGATAGAGTTTATTTTATGGATAATCTAATTCAAATATTGTTGAAAGATAAAACTGATCTTTCAAGAATAAAAGATGAAAAAATATCATATGTTACTATTCCTAGTGTTTTAGTTCACTTAATCTCTAAATCTTTAAGATTAAAACCAGAAGAAATAGATTCAATAAAGTTTTTTGAGGTTATTTGTAAATTACCTCAAGAATTTCAATTTCAAGTATTTTCACAGTTCATAATTGATGAAGGGCACTTTAAAGGAACAACATTTACAGTATCTCAGTGGAAAGAAGAAACTAGGAGGGGATTTATTAAATTATTAGATAATTTAGGATTTAAACATTCTAATCCTAAGAATGGAAAGGACGACATTACAATCTACGGACTTAATTTTCCAATAATATTGAATCTTTTAGATAAAGCAAATAACAAATATGGAAACATAGCTGGTTTTTGGTTTAAAGAAGGGCAATTTAGAGATATATGTAGAAGGGCAAATCCACACAATTCCTATAAATTAGTTAAAAAAAGATTAGAGTAGTAAATTGAAAAGATATCCAAGTACTACAATTTGTGGTACAGTGATTATAGGTAACCAAATTGCGGTCTTACGCCCTATATTACTCCATAGCAATCCAATCTCCGTCATATCTGTGGCCACCCCAGCCATTAGGAAGGTAAATGAGTTACCTAAAGCTCCCGTTTGTTTGAATATTTCAAATGCTAGTACTGAAGAACCTTCAGAACATACTTCTATTATTGTTGCGAAAACTAATGTTATTAGTAAACCTAATGCAGTTGGTCCCATGTATTTCATGAAGAAATCATGAGGGACGTATGTTCTTGCGAAAGCTGCTAAGATCATACCTATTAAGATCCACCAAACAACCATCTTTGCCAAAGCCCAACCACCTTTAACAACTCCTTTCACATCTTCTAATGAGAATTTATGGTTCTTGAATCTTTTTTTGATGTCTTCTTTTATTGAAAATTCTTTTCCAACCTTGACTGTGTGTGGGTTGTCTTCAATTTTTTTGTTTTTTGACAGAAACTGGTATATGAATCCAGTTATGATTGCAATAACTACAGCTGAGAATACAAGGTATAATGCTTTTGTTCCAAAGAAACTGAAAAGTAATATTGTTATTGGAAGATTAGCCCAAGGTGAAGCTAATAAGAATGCTATTACTGAAGGAATAGATGCTCCTTTTTTGTAAAGTTCTATTGCTATTGCTAAAATTCCGTGGGAACAAGCTGACATTAAGAATCCAAATCCAACTGCATAGAAGATTGTTCTTTTTTTATGAGTTGATAAGAATTTTGAGATGTATTCTTTTGGGATAAAGTAGTCAATAATTCCTCCGATTAGTAATCCTGCTAGGATTGCCCACCAGATTAACTTGAAATAGTCGATGAATGAGTTGAATAGTGGGTTTAGGGAAGGGATTAGGTATGAGATTAATATTATTATGGCAGTTGCAATGCTGACGATGTAAAGTCTTTCTTTGTACCAAGGGCGATGGCCCCCTTTGATATCGCAGCTAATGCAATGTTTCATCCTGTTATGTCTTTCATATTCTTTTATACAGTTTTGACTACAGAAATAAGAGCCATGCGCTTTTATGTGGCCTTTCATTCCGCAGATTGGATCTAATTTATCTTGTTTTTTCATTTTAGCTTAACGAGGATTGATTCAGCTTCAGCAACCAGTTCATTGTTTTGGTCTTTTAATGTTGCTTTTGCTTTTATAATCTTTTCTTGTTCCTCTACAATTTCTCCTGATAGGTTGTATTTATGCCCAACAACAGTTGGTTTTTTTAAGTTTACAGTAATTGTTTTAGTAACGGCATTTAGTTTTAGTTTGTAAGCAAGGTTAACCATTGCTTCATCTAAGAGAGTTGTTACAATTCCGCCATGTACGATATCTTTGAAGCCTTGTAGTTCTGGTTTTGGTATGAACTCTGCTTTGAACTTTCTATCTTCTATTTCGTAGTCTAGCTTTAATCCTATTTTGTTTTCTTTTCCGCATACAAAACAGTTTTTGTTGTCTATTAATTCCATTTTTAGAGGGTAATTGCTTTTTTTGTTAGTTCTAATGAACATGATTTGTATTTATTGTAGTAATCTTCGCATTTTTGTGCTGTTTCTCTGTCTAAATATGCAAAATCGCATGCTTCGCATATGTAGTAAGTTCTATTGTTTTTTGTTATTGTTTTTACGATTTTATATTTCTCCTTTTTCTAATTTTTCGCAATACTCAGGTATGTGTTCGTCTATTAATGACATTAATGGTTTGATGGTTTTGTTGTTAAGGGTGTAATAACGATGTTTTCCTTGTTTTTCTACGAATACAAAACCACAATGGAGGAGTCTTTTTAGGTTGTGGGAGACGGTTGTTTGATTAAAGTTAAGATCTTTGCATATCTCATGAACACATTTAGTTCCTTTTCTGAGATAGTTTATAATCTTCAATCTATTGTTATTTGCCAATGTTGTGAAGAATACTTTATATGCTTTTTCTGACATATGTCATAAGTGGCATGTATTAGTATATAAATGTTGTGGTTTTTTAGTTTAATACGAGAAATCTAAATAACTTCATGAACTTTATCTATGTTTCTCCAAAGTAGGACTATTGCTAGAATATATGCTAAGTAAGAGAAAACTTCTATTAGTGATGGGTTTCCGTTGTAGCCTAAGAGTCCTTTTGCAATTGATCCAACTGAGCCTTTTTCGTGTAGGGCTGGGAATGATCCATCTGGGTTTTCTGGAGGGTTCATGTCCCAAACGTGTTCTATGTAAGTTGGTAGTAGTTTTGCTTCCT
>Ga0187827_10009570_pt1 | contig 10250 bp, 9 predicted proteins | sample ETNtaG_39_FD_167969 | JGI IMG/M metagenome (GOLD analysis project Ga0187827, IMG submission 167969) | Marine microbial and viral communities from oxygen minimum zone, Eastern Pacific Ocean - ETNP2014_SV_150_PacBio MetaG (Illumina Assembly) | ecosystem: Environmental > Aquatic > Marine > Hypoxic... | reverse complement strand
GTTTATAAGTTCTATTGGAAATTTAATTCGAACGGCAATTGATAACATCTCAGTCATTGGAAGAAATACTCAGGGTGTTAAATTAATAAGCCTATCAGATGATGATAAACTCCTTGGCATGGAACGAATAATTAATGACAACAATGATAATGAATAAAAGATTATGTCAGATACCATATATAATTTTGGCGCTGGACCAGCAATCCTACCTTCATCTGTAATTGATCATGTAAAATCTAATCTTCACGACTTCAGTAATGGTATGTCGATTATGGAGGTCAGTCATAGGAGTACTGCCTTTAAAGATTATGCAGATCAATCTGAAGTTAGTATCAGAAAACTATTAAATATTAGTGATGACTATGTAGTTCTTTTTCTTCAAGGAGGTGCTACGTTTCAATTTACAATGGTTCCTCAGAACTTATCTGAAAAAGGATCAAACAAGAATTATCAAACAAAAGGGTCTACTAACTATCTGATCACAGGAGGATGGTCCAAAAAAGCGGCTGACTATGCAAATTTTCATACATCTGTAAATATAGTCTCTAACTCTTCAGAGAATTCTTATACAAACATAAAAGATATAAAAGATTGGAATATTAAACCTGATGTTGATTATTTTTATTACTGTGCCAATGAAACAGTGCATGGATTAGAAATACATGAAACACCGGACGTAAATAGCCCAATAATATGTGATATGTCATCAACTTTGTGCACAAGACCAATCAATATTAATGACTTTGACCTTATTTTTGCAGGAGCTCAGAAAAATCTAGGAATCGCTGGACTTACAATAGTAATTGTAAAGAAAGAACTCATTAATGGTAAAGCAGAACACCTTCCTCCTATATTAAGATATGAATCTAACAGTCTTGAAAATTCAATGCTCAATACTTCTCCTGTATTTGCATGGTATGTGGCTGGACTTGTTTTTGAGTGGATCATTGCACAGGGCGGACTTGAATTAATGTCAGAATTGAATCAAGAAAAATCATCTTTGCTATATGACTTTATTGACGGATCACAGTTGTATAAAAATGCTGTTGACCCTAAATATAGATCATGGGTGAATATTCCTTTTACAATAACAAGTAATAACTTGGATGAGAGATTTTTAAATGAAGCTAAATGTGAAGGATTGATGAATCTAAAAGGTCATAGAACAGTTGGAGGTATGAGAGCAAGCATGTACAATGCCATGCCGATTGAGGGTGTGCAAAAACTAATTACCTTTATGAAGGACTTTGAAACCACTAATTTTAAAAATGTATAAGATACTCAAACTTAATAATATTGCTAAGGAAGGCATAGAATCTTTTCCTAAAGATACATACATTGTGGAAAATGATATAACAGACCCGGATGCAATTATTCTGAGATCTTTTGACATGCGTTCAATGGATATTCCTTCTACACTTAAAGCGGTTGGTAGAGCAGGCACTGGTGTCAATAATATACCTGTTGAGAAATTAACAGATTTGGCAGTTCCTGTATTCAATGCCCCTGGAGCTAATGCAAATGCGGTAAAAGAATTAGTCATTGCAGCAATTTTAATTTGTGCAAGAAATATTCTTCAAGCAAGAACTTATATTGAAAAGATTGATGAATCAAAAGATTTTGATAAAGAAATTGAGTTTGGAAAAAAACAATATGTTGGATATGAGCTTCCCGGAAAAACAATCGGGATAATAGGATTGGGATCGATCGGTGTTAGAGTTGCCAACACCTGTCTAAATTTAGGAATGAACGTAGTAGGATTTGACCCATTAATGACTGTGCAAAGTGCATGGAATTTACAACCCGGAATTGAAAAATCAGACCACTTAGAAAAGTTACTAAAACAATCAGATATTATATCTATTCATATTCCGTTGACTGACAATACAAAAGATTTTATTAATACAGAAGAATTATCTGCAATGAAAAACGATTCTATATTGATTAATTTATCTAGAGCTGAAATAGTCAACAACAATGCCATTCAGACTGCTTTAAACAAGAAAAATATTAAAACTTACGTAACTGATTTCCCTGACAAAACCCTTCTAAAAAATGATAATGTCTTTCTACTACCTCATCTTGGTGCTTCGACAAAAGAAGCTGAAATCAAATGTGCAAAAATGGTAGCAATGAGTCTTAAATCATTTATAGAAGATGGGAATATTAATCATTCCGTTAATTTCCCAGAAGTACAACTTGCAAGAACAACAGACTATAGATTATCCATCACGAATCAAAATAGGCCAAATATTGTAGGTCAATTTACCACCAGTCTAGGTGAGAGGAATATTAATATAAATGACCTGTCACACAAGAACTACAATAACATTGGTTACACCGTTCTCGATGTTGATAAACCCTTAACTGATGAAATACTGCAGAGCATACTCCAAATTGAAGGAGTGATAACTGCTAAATATTTAAGTAAAAGCACTCAATGAATGTATCTTATTTAGGCCCAAAAGGAACATTTTCTGAAATTGCAATTTCTACATACTTTAGTGGTGATATTAATCAAATCCCAAAATCATCCATCGAAGATGTATTTAAATCAGTCGAAGAGTTAGAAGTAGATTATGGAGTTGTTCCTGTTGAAAATTCAATTGAAGGATCTGTAAATAATACCCTTGACCTTTTTTCTAACTCAAAGGTTTTTATCACCGGTGAAACACAACTGCTTATCAATCAATGCTTGCTATCAAAAGAAACAAATATTGAATCGATTAAACGGGTTTTTGGTCACACTCAATCTTTAGCACAATGTAGGCAATGGATTATAAAGAATTTACCAAACGTTGAATTGATGACTGTTATCAGTAATTCTGAAGGAGCTCTGGGTGTAGAGCAACCCGGCGATGCATGTGTAGCCAGTGAAATAGTTGCCAAGTACTATAATCTAAATATCTTGGAAAAAAATATTCAAGATTATGTAAACAATACCACTCGTTTTTTGATTATCGGTAATTCTATTTCAACTCAATCAGGAAATGATAAAACATCCCTTCTTATAAAACCCCCGAATACTGACGACTCTGGCTCTCTTTATAAATTACTTGAACATTTCGTAAAAAATGATATCAATCTGAATCGAATCGAATCTAGACCTTCAAAAACCAAAAATTGGAATTATGTTTTTTTTATTGATATTGATGGACATTTAACCGATACGAATATCAATAGAACCCTTGAGAATTTAAAAGATAATAATATTGAAGTAAAATTCTTAGGTTCATACTCAAAATCAAAATAGCAATTTAGATTAATTAAATGAATGGGTCAAAATCAGAACATAATTTATTAGCTAAAAAATCAAGTAATCTAAATGGCACTATTGCTATTCCAGGCGATAAATCAATTTCTCACAGAGCCATTATGATTTCAATGCTTGCAGAAGGGAAAACAAAGATATACAACTTTCTTGAAGCTGAAGACACACTGATAACAATTAATGTAGCTCGACAACTTGGAATTGAGATCAATCAATCTTCCAATTGCATCGAAGTAAAAGGCAATGGCTTGGCTGGAATACAACAATCCAATAAGGACTTATATTTTGGTAACTCAGGGACTTCAATGAGATTATTTATGGGTATTCTATCCACACAGGATTTTCCAAGCATCTTAACGGGTGATGATTCACTATCTCAAAGACCAATGGAAAGAGTTGCACTGCCTCTTCGAAAAATGGGAACAATCATTAACATGGAGAATAATCAAGCCCCCATATACATCAAACCTGCAAAAGAAATCTTGGGTATCAAACATACGTTGGACATAGCAAGTGCTCAGGTTAAATCAGCAATTCTTTTTGCTGCCCTCTATGCAAATTCTAAAACCGTCATAGTATCAGAATCAATCACACGGAATCATACTGAACTAATGCTCCAATACTTTGGATACCCAATACAATATAATGATCAAAAAATAGTATTAAATACTGGAAAACTAAGAAGTATTGAAAAACTTGAAATACCATGTGATTTCTCATCTGCAGCATTTTTAATCCTAGCAACGATTCTTGCAAAAAATAGCCACATAATTTTAGAAAATATTGGTTTAAACTCAACACGAATTGGTTTTTTGAAAATTCTAGAAATGATGGGTGCTGATATAAAAATAACAATTGACCAGAATCAGTTTGAACCTTACGGAACAATTGAGATCAGATCATCTCAACTACATGGAATTAATGTTCCAAAATATTTGATTCCTTTATCTATCGATGAATTACCACTTGTGTTTTTAGCAGCAGCCTGTGCAAAAGGTAAAACAACTGTTAGAAATGCTGACGAGCTTCGACTAAAAGAATCAGACAGAATCAAATCCATGAAAATTACTTTAACTGAATTTTCCATCAATGTAGTTGAACACAACGATGGATTAACAATTGAGGGTGGTACAATTACTGGAGGAGAAATCGACTCCTTTGGAGACCATAGAATAGCCATGACAGCCTTAATTGCTTCTGTTTGTTCAGCAGATGAAATCTTAGTTAAAAATACTAAAAACATCGATACGTCTTTTCCCAACTTTGTAGAAACAATGAATAGTGCAGGATTAAACATACAGTCATTAGATAACTAATTTGAAGAACATAATAACAATTGATGGCCCCAGTGGTGTTGGAAAAGGAACATTAGCGATGGCCTTAGCAGAAAAATTACAATGGCATTATTTAAATAGTGGATCTTTATACAGGATTCTAGCTTATCTCTCAGAGAAAAATAACATTGGCATATCAGATGTTACAACCTTAGTTAATCTTGTCAATAATCTTGAAATAAGGTTTGAAATCGATAATGGATGCTTAAAAATCATTCTCAATAACACTGATATTCATGAGCTGATACAAAATGAGGATTGTGCAAAAAAAGCATCAAAAATTGCACTGATTCAAGAAATAAGAATGGCATTGATTAAGACACAGAGAAATTTTTACAAGAATCCAGGACTGATAGCAGAAGGACGTGATATGGGAAGTGTAATTTTCACAAATGCAGATCTGAAGTTTTTTTTAAAAGCGAGTACTCACATACGAGCTGAAAGAAGACATAAGCAGTTGAAACAAAAAGGAATTAATGTTAGCCTCATGCAACTTATTCATAAGTTAGATCAAAGGGATGAAAGGGATTCAAATAGAAGTGTTTCGCCATTGATCGTGCCTGAAGGAGCAGTAATAATTAATACCGATGGATTAGATATTAATGAAGTCATTGATACAGCATCTAAAAGTATCGATATGATTTTAAAAATACAAATATAATATATTGTTATGAATGAAAATTTTGAGTCGCTTTTTGAGAATAGTCAATACAGCGAAAACATAAAAAAAGGTCAAATAATTCAAGCTAATGTAATTGAGATTACATCCGATCATGTTGTCTTAAATGCTGGACTAAAATCTGAAGCTCTTGTTAATCTAGATCAATTTAAAAATATAGAAGGTGTCATTGAAATTGAGATTGGAGATTCAGTTGAAGTAGCTATTGAAGATATAGAAGATGGCGAAGGTCATACGAAACTTTCAAGACAACTAGCAAAAAATGAAATCACCTGGAACAATATAACCCAAGCAGCCAAAGACAACTCAATCATCTCAGGGATGATCAAAACAAAAGTAAAAGGTGGATTTACTGTCTCAATTGATCAAGTAAATGCATTTCTTCCTGGCTCTTTGGTTGATATTAGACCAATACGTGATACCGGATATCTAGAAGGAACATTGTCAGAATTTAAAATCGTTAAAGCAGATCGAAAAATAAACAATGTTGTTGTCTCTAGAAAAGCGGCAATTCAAGGAGATAATATTCAAAGCAAAACAGAGCTCCTTGAAAAAATAAAAGAGGGTGAGACTGTAGAAGGCATAGTAAAAAATTTAACGGACTATGGTGCCTTCATAGATCTGGGTGGAGTTGATGGTTTACTACATATAACTGATATTTCTTGGAAAAAAGTAAAACATCCCTCTCAATATTTAACGATTGCAGATAATGTGAAAGTAAAAATACTCAAAATTGATAGAGAAAACTTAAAAATATCGCTAGGCTTAAAACAACTAGATCAGGATCCATGGGAAAAGATTATTGAAAATTACACTACAGGTATGAGAATTCATTGTGAAGTTACCAACATAACAGACTACGGATTATTTGTAGAAATCGAAGATGGAATGGAAGGATTGGTACATGTATCTGAAATCGATTGGACTAACAACAATCCAAATCCTCAAAAGATTGCAAACATAGGTGATGAAGTAGAGGTAATGATTCTAGAAATAGATAATCTAAAAAGAAGGGTTTCACTGGGAATAAAACAATGCCAAACAAACCCATGGGAAACATTTGCAGAAAATCATTCACAAAATGAAAAAATTTCAGGAACCATTAAATCACTTACTGATTTTGGTATATTCGTAGGATTGGATGGAGAGATAGATGGACTTATTCATATTTCAGATCTCTCGTGGGAAGATGAAAATGAGATGAAACTTAGTGAATACAAAAAGGGAGATAAAATTGAAACCCAAATATTATCTATTGAACCAAAAAGACAGCGAATATCTTTAGGTGTCAAGCAACTCTCCGAGGATCCTTTTACTGTCTTTTGTTCAACCAATCCAAAGGGAACTGTTATCAAAGGTACAGTAAATGCAGTTGAAGAAAACCTTGTTATGATTCTAATTAATGAAGATATAAAAGGATTATTACATATTTCAGAAGTTTCAAGAGACAGGGTTCAAGACATGAGATCAGTTATAAAACTTGGTGAGACTATTGAAGCAAAAATTATTGGTTTTGATAAAAACAATAGAACCGTAACATTATCAATTAAAGCCAAGGAAGAAACTGAGGAAAAAGAAGCATTAGCATCCTACAAATCAGAAGAATCTGAATCCATTGCTAAAATAAGTTTAGGGGACTTATTAAAATCAAAAATAATAAAAAAATAAGAAACTCTATTGTAATATTGGTAAATCTGTGTCTTGTATTGAAGCATGAAAATTAATAAAAAAGATCTAATCCAAAAACTCTCTGACAATCAAGATCAACTACCACTTAGAGATATACAGTTAACCGTTAATACTATCTTACAAACTATGATTAGAACTCTTAGTAATGGAGAAAGAATTGAAATCAGAGGTTTTGGAAGTTTTTCTCTTCGTTATAAAAGTCCCAGAATGGGTCGAAACCCAAAGACAGGAGAGATAGTAGCTATACATGGACATTATGTGCCTCATTTCAAACCAGGAAAAGATTTAAGGAAACAAGTCAACGAAGGTAAAGAAACATCTATTTAGGCAAATTCTAAATGCCATCAGAGAATACTATATACCTTGCAGCGTTATTATTTATTTCTGCATTATTTGGATATTTATATTTAAAGTTCTTTGACAAAGATGACTCACAATCAAATATCAGTCCTGAGTATTTAAAAGGCCTAAAATTCTTACTCAACGAACAAGCAGACAAAGCAATTAATCTATTTTCTGAAATTGTTCAATTTGATAATGAAACAATTGAGACACATTTAGCACTGGGAGTCCTTTTCAGAAAACAGGGAAAAATAGATCAGGCAGTAAAATTACACCAAAATATACTACTCAAAAAAGAACTCCCTGAGCAGCATTATTTTCATGCATTGGAAGAATTAGCTGAAGACTATTATTCTGCAGGCCTTTACGATAAATCAGAAGAGCTTTTTATAAAATTAATCGACATCAAAGGACATCAAATCACTTCATTAAATAAGTTAATTCAAATATATGAATTTACTTGTGACTGGCATCAAGCAATATCAACTCTTCTTTCACTAAATAAATTAGATCCAAATAATGAATACCAGACGAATGAATCACATTACTTATGCCAAATTGCTGAAAATTGCATTACAAACAAAGATCTTGAGCAAGCTAATCATTATATTAATAAGGCAAAACAAGTTAATACGAAATCTGAAAGAATACTTTTTTTATCTTTTCAAATTGAACTACGTAGAGGAAATTTTGATCAAGCAACTAGTCTATATAAGGACTTAGCTCAAAATAGTAATCTTGGACATTTAATTTTATTGCCTGAATTTTTTTCAATGGCTAACAACAAGGATCAAGTAGAGAAGATAATCAATGTTTTGCAGACAATTTGTTCTGAAAATCATGAAGTAAAAGAATACCTAGCTCTACTAGCTATTACAGATATCAAAATCAATGAAGAAATTATATTAGAAGCTTTCTATGAATACCTTTCAAAAGAACTATACTTTGAAGAAATTCTATTGTTTAACGAGACTCGTTTGATTACTAATATTGTTGATGAGAAAACGCTCAATAATATTAGAATTAAATTAAATAAAAGAGTAGCTAATAATTATAAATACAGATGTAATCAGTGTGGATACCACACTATCAAATTAACTTGGCAATGCCCAACCTGTAGACATTGGGAAACTGCTACTTCGATAGACTTTGTTCATAGTAATAATTGAATCTTAATTGATGATTAGAAAGAATCAAATAATAGGGGTTATAGCCGGAAACTTTGATGTCATTCATCCTGGCTATATTCATCTTTTTAATGAATGCAAACAACACTGTGATCATTTTCTATTGTTGCTTCATGAAGACCCATCGATTGAAAGACGTGAGAAACTAAAACCAATTCTCAGCATAGAAGAGAGAAAATTGATACTTTCATCATTGTGTCAAATTGATGAAATCATCACTTACAAAACTGAGGAAGATCTACTAGGAATATTAAAAGATAAAAAAATAGATATCAGGTTTTTGGGAGATGATTACAAGAAGAAGGATTTTACTGGTAAGGAATTAGACATACCCATCCATTATCTTGATCGCTCACATGGATGGAGCACCACTAAATTTAAAAAGTTACTGAGCAACAATATATAGTCGGACGGGAGATTGAGCTCTGGCTCCCCGGGCCGGACTCGAACCAGCGACCAATTGATTAACAGTCAATCGCTCTACCAACTGAGCTACCGGGGAGTAGAGTTAGTTCGAAGTCTGCTTTAACTGAAACCGATAGTCAAGAAGAAGAAATTACTCAACCACTCGCTTAATTCTGTCCATGGCTTCTTCGAGTAATTCCATGCTAGTTGCAAAGGATATCCTAATATGGCCTGGTGCTCCAAAAGCAGAACCTGGTATAACCGCTACCTGAGCTTTTTCAAGAAGGTATTTAGAAAATTCTATATCATCCGATAAATTTAAATGGCTAATGGCTCCTGTTACTTCAGGAAAAGTATAAAAAGCACCAGAGCTTTCTTGTAGTTTAAAACCATGTATTTTTTCAAGAGTGTTGAATAAATAGTGGTACCTTTTCTTATATTCTCCAACCATTGATACAACACAGTCAAGTGATCCGTTCAGTGCTGAAATTGAAGCTGCTTGGGATATCGATGATGCATTCGATGTGCTTTGACCTTGAATCTTTTTCATAGCTTGGATGATTTCTACAGGGCCTCCACAATAGCCAATTCTCCATCCAGTCATTGCATAGGCTTTAGAAACACCATTTATTGTGATTGTTCTGTTAAATAAATCTGGACAGGCATCAGCAAAACTATAATATTTCTCTCTACCCCAGTAAATATGTTCGTATATTTCATCGGATGCAATCAATACGTTTGGGAAATCTTTCAATACTTCTCCGATCTCTTGATATTGGTCTTTTGAGTATGTGAACCCTGTTGGATTGGAAGGTGAATTAATTATAAGTAGCCTAGTTTGATCATTTAGAAGGGATCTCAGATCAACTGTATTAAGTTTAAAATTGTTCTGTGGGGTTGTTTTTAAAATGACTGGAGTTCCCCCTGTAAGGATGACCATATCTGGATACGAAACCCAATATGGACTGACCACGATCGCCTCTGTACCTTCTTCAAGAACTGATTGAAATAAGTTATAAAAAGTCTGTTTAGCTCCAGATGAAACGAGGATATTTTCTGGTTGATATATTAAATGATTATCCTTTGAGAATTTATTAATAATCGCTTCTTTAAACTCTGGTGTTCCATCAACAGCTGTGTATTTGGTTGCGCCTCTGTCTATTGCTTGTATCGCACCTTTCTTTATGTGTTCGGGAGTATCAAAATCAGGTTCTCCTTGACTTAAACTGATAATATCTAGACCTTGTGCTCTAAGCTCCATTGCTTTGGCTGAAATGGTTAGGGTTGCTGATGGCTGAATACTATTGATACGCCTAGTTATGGATGAATTATTCTGTTTTTCT
>Ga0187827_10009568_pt1 | contig 10251 bp, 10 predicted proteins | sample ETNtaG_39_FD_167969 | JGI IMG/M metagenome (GOLD analysis project Ga0187827, IMG submission 167969) | Marine microbial and viral communities from oxygen minimum zone, Eastern Pacific Ocean - ETNP2014_SV_150_PacBio MetaG (Illumina Assembly) | ecosystem: Environmental > Aquatic > Marine > Hypoxic... | reverse complement strand
TGTACTCAGAACTTATTACCAATTCTGTTTGGGCAAAACAAAGAAAAAACTATGGTTATAAAAATGTTCATCCAAATAAATTAATGGTTAATTTTGCTGGCTCCCCATATATTGATCTTAGAGTTGACTTGAATTCATTTTTACCTGCAGATTTAGATTATAAAATTTCTGAAAAATTAATTAATCATTTTATTAATAGAATACAGAAAAAACCTGAAATTCATGACAAAATAGAATTTGAATTAATCAATACTTGTTATGATTTTTCTATGAAAGATCGTAACCCAATACCATTAACTGAAAAAGAAAAAAAAACTTATTATTCATCTTTAAAAAAACTCACTAATAATATTCTAAATCCTAAAAATAAAATTTTAGATAAAGAAATTAAAAAAATTGAAATACTTAAAAAGAAAATTGCATTTATAGATAATTCTAAATTAAGCCATATTCAAAAGATTTATTATCTCTTAAATGATTGTAAAAAATATGGAACATTGCCTTTTGCTGGTATTTCCAGATGTGCATTTATAAGTAAAACTATCTTAGATAGTCTTAAAGATAAAGGCCTAGTTGATGATCAAGATCTTGAAAATTTTTATTTACAAATAAATACCATCTCCAAAGAAATAAATGATGAATATGTTAAATCAAAAAAAAATAATTCATTTAAATCATTCCTAATTAAATATGGACATTTAAGACCATCTTCTTATTCAATATTAACAAAAAATTATAGAGACAATTATAGGAACTACTTTTCAAATAATATTGATAAAAAAAACCATTCTTTAAATAAAACATTTAAATTTAAAAAAAATCAAATTTATAAAATAAATACTTTTTTTAAGAAAAATAAATTTGAAATTAATTTTCATCAATTCTTAGATTTTGCAAAAAAGTCAATTGAAAATCGTGAATATTCTAAATTGATTTTTACCAAATCTATTGATGAAATATTTAAAAATTTAAATGAGTTAGCAAAAGAGACTAATATTGATATTAAAAAGTTTGAACATTTAGATATTGATATAATTTTGAAATCTTTTCACAACGTTGAACAAGAAAAATTAAAAAAAATAATCTTAAGAAATATATTAATAAACCAAAAATCATATAAATTTTCCCAATCACTTATGACGCCAGATATAATTGATGATAGTAAAAATTTTTATTATTTTCATAATTTATATTGTAAGGAAAATTACATAACAAAAAAAACTACCATTGGTGAAATTGTTGAATTAGATAAATTAAGCGACTTTAAAAAGATTTCTAATAAAATTATATTAATTGAGAATGCTGATCCAGGTTTTGATTTTTTATTTTCTTATAAGATTAAAGGTTTGATAACAAAGTATGGCGGGTCCAATTCTCATATGGCTATAAGATGCATGGAATTAGGATTGCCTGCTATTATTGGAACAGGTAATAAAACATATGAAAATTTTGCTGGTTCAAAAAAAATATTTATTGACTGTAATAATAAAAAATATTCAATTATTCATTAGATGAAATCAATAATTTTATCCTCTAAAGTCATTATAGATAATCATCAAAAGATTAATTTTTTGATAGATCAAGATTTATCAAATTTTCTAAATGACTTAAATTTTACAGTTTTACCAAGCGTACTTAAAAATAATAAAATTAATATAAAAAATCTGAAATATGCTGATGGCTTAATCTTAGCTGGTGGTGGAGATTTATTTAAATATAAAAAAGATAAAATTAACAAGATAAGAGATAATTATGAAAAAAAACTTTTTAATTATTTTGTTAAAAAAAACAAACCTATTTTAGTTATTTGTCGGGGTTTTCAATTAGTTGCAGATCTAAATGGAATTAAACTACAAAAAATAAAAAATCATGTTCGAAAAACTCATAATTTAAAATTGAATAATAGCAGATTTATAAAATACTCAAAATTAACTGTTAATTCTTATCACAATTATTGCATTACAAAATTACCAAAAAACTTTTTGAATATTGCGAGCACAATTGATAATTCAATAGAGATCGCAGAACATAAATCGAAAAAAATACTTTGCTTAATGTTCCATCCAGAAAGAAAAATGAAATCACAAAAATTAATTTTACAATCAATAAAAAAATTTTTTAAATGAAACTCATATTATTGGCAGCAGGAAAAAGCTCAAGGATTTACTCAAAAATTAAAAAAAATAAATGCTTAATTAAAGTTAATGGCAAGTCATTAATCAGAAATATTATAGATAATGCTTATGATAACTCGATAAACAATATTGATGTAATAACAGGATTTAAGCCCAAAAATATTAAAAATGATTTAAAAAAATATAAAAAAATTACTTTTATTAAAAATACAAAATATAAAACTACTGATATGGTTTATTCTGCGCTACTAGGTTTAAAAAAATCAAAAAGTGATACCATAATTTCTTATACAGATATTTTTTATGAGAAAAATGTTTTTTTTGATCTAATTAAATCTAAAAAAAAATCAATTATATTACCTTATATTAAAAATTGGAAAGATGTGTGGAGATCTAGAAAAAAAAGTATTTTTGACGATGCTGAAACATTTATGGTAAATACAAAATCTGATTTAAAAGAGATTGGAAATAAGATAACTAAAAAAAACCTCAAAATTATAAATGGTCAATTTATGGGTATTATTTATATTCCTAAAGAATGTATTAACTTAGTAATCAAATTTTATAAAAATAATAATAATCATAAATTACAATTTACAGGTTTTTTAAATAAACTTATTAATAATAAAATTATAATTAAATCTCTAAAATACGATAATTTTTGGTATGAAATTGATGATTTTGAAGATTACAAAAACTTTAACAAATTTTTTTCAAAATGATTTAGCTGTCATTAAGAAACCAAACGTTAGTATATATAGATCATTATAAGTCCTGAGTTTCACATAACCTATGGTACCCTTTTTATTAACTTCCAAATTTGAGATCGGTTGTGGTACCTCTATTGAGAGACCGGAGGAGTCGCAACAGCGACGACCGCTTTTTCTGTACGTCAGCGACGTATGGATTCAGTACGTAGTTCATACGTACCAATACCGCTTTTCAAGGACTCCCAGGTCTGCTATACTTAGAGGGAATGTTGCGTGTTATTTGTGGATTATTCTAGAATCGAATTACAAAGTTCGGGGCACTTGGCAACAGAACGCCCCTACCGTAATCTAGATTAATCAAACATAGCAACACAAATAGAAAGTTAAACTGTGCTGTACGCACTGTGTACGCACTACGTACCTCACATTTAAAGTTTACCAAATAATAATATAGTTTCCATTACCAGTTAAAGGTTTTTCTTCTACCACTCTACAATTTGGAATAAATTTTTTTATATCACTATACGATAAATGATTCTTAAATTCGTCGTGCATAGTTTCATCATATTTTTTAGATAAAAAATTATTAAAATCTAAACCTGAATTCATAGTCATATAGCCATGAGCACTTTTAGATATAACTTCTTCCAAATATTTAATTTGTAAATTTTTAGGTAATTCACTGAATGCATAATTACTTATTAATAAATCTATTTTATCAATTTTTTTTGTGTCATTACCAAAATAATATTTAGACATCACATTGAATTGTTCTAAATTTTTTTTTATTAAAGAATTTACATCATCCAAATCAAAGAAAGTATAATTTTGAATTTCAAATATTTTATCTAAAACTATATACTGACCTCCGTATCCACAGCCAATCTCAACGATATTATCAAATTTATTACCAAAGTAATTTTCTATATCAGATGCTACTTTTAGATATCTCAACGTAGTTGGAGAAATTTTTTTATTCAAACTTTTGTAATAAAATCTTATTGGATTTCCAGTTTTGTCATTAACGATAAATTTATCGATATTATCTAAAATTTTTGAATTAATATTATGAATTTCACTCAAATAATCCAATCCCATCCTGTAAGTAACATGCTCCAAATGTATTCGATAAATTGGATTTCTTTTAAAATTTTTAAAATGGTATTTATTTATTAAAGTCTTTTTAACAAAACTTACATAATTACCGTCATCACTTTCTGCTTTATTTAATAAATCTCCATATTCATCATGATTAAGAATTCTATAGATCTTTATATAAAGTCGATCATAAACATATCTTAAAATTTCATAGAATGTATAGAGCTTAATTCTTTGGAACTTTAGTAAAAAATATTTCACTTAATCGTTGTATATAAATTCCCACAAGCTTTAAATAGTTAAGTGTACCTTGGGCGAGATTCTAATAGACTTAACAATAAAATTAATGATAATTTGTTAACAATGGAAGCTGATGATAACAGTAATAAAAAAAGTAAGCCTCTTAATATTCGAGGTATACCTATTGTAGCGATAATTTTTCCACCTTTAGGATTATTAATGTTATTAAAATATTTTTTAAATAAAAATAAAAAGGAGGAATAAATGGGAAGATTATCAGAAGGATTAGGTGGTTTATTTATGATTTTATTAATTGGGGCAAGTACTGCTGCATGGTTCACTCATCTATTTGTATGCTTTTCTGATGACAGATGGGGATTTTTAATTGCAGGGGCAATTATGTTCCCAATAGCTATTGTGCATGGTGTTGGTATTTGGTTTGGAGCTTGGTAAATATTTACAAAGTTCGGAGCACCTGGCAACAGAACGCCCCTGACAAAAAAATTATAGTGTTGATAAAATCTCTTGCTCTAAATTTTTAATGCCATCACTATCTTTGCTGCAGTCCATAACTCTTGACCAACTTGGGGGGTCAACATGATAATTCCAAATTACATTGCTTGCAATTCCTTCATAATAACCATCATTATAATGCTCAATCAATTTATCAAATAGTTCTTCCATTGAAGGATTTTCTTTAACTGCATTAACCATTGCTGTGTTTAATTATTCCGGAATAATCATCGAATCATGGCATAATTCTGCAAGTGCCGCTACTGAACCCATAAATTTAAATTGATCTGATTGTGTAGGATTTGCATAAACCAATTTATTATAAAATAGTAAAAAAAATAAAGCACCTAAAATTATCTTATTAAATCTCATTTTGATAATTAAACAAAATTTTAAGTTTTTTTCAATTACTAATTTGTTTTAAAAAAAAGATTTTTCTGTGTACTTTACCTTATAACTTTAAAAAGAAATCTAATAAAAATTCTACGAAGAACCCAAACAAGAAATCTGACAAATAATGAAAACTTACTACGAAGTTTCTACGAAAACATTTCCAAAAGTACTTATTTTCTGTTATTAATCTATTTAAGGTCGTTCTACAGAACGCCCCTACACAATTCAAGATTAGATAATCAATTCAACGTTTTTCTAGAAAGACAACAGATTTAGAATATGCGTTTGAATTAAAAATCAACAACCCCAGAGCCAAAATTAATATCACTTTCTTCATGACTTCATGATACATCAAAATTAATCTTGAGTCATTTGCCTGGATCAGTGGGAATGTGTCTTTGATATGGATCAATGAGAAATGGATTTTTTTCAAAATTATTAATACTTAAATTAAACTAAAGTTCAAAGGTATTGTAATAATTTATCGTTTCTTTTAATCCAATATTTAGTTTAGTTGAAGCCTTCCAATTATATAATTTTTTCGCAAGATTTGAGTTAATTATTTTTCTTTTAATCCCCTCTGGTTTAGTTTTGTTCCATTTGATTTTTATTTTCTTATCTATTAAATTTATTATTCTATAATAAAATTCACTTACTTTAAAATCTTTACCATACCCAACATTTAAAAATTCGGGGTATTTTTTATTTGATTCTACTAGTTTAATTATAAGTTTTGATAGGTCATCAACATACATAAACTCTCGTTTTACATTTCCACTTCCCCACCCAATAATATATTTTTGATTTTTGATTTTTGCATCTACAACTTTCTTAATTATAGCAGCTACTAAATGTGATGATTTTTGATCAAAATTGTCATTTGGACCGTATAAGTTGCATGGTATCACTGTTACACAATTAATATCAGAATTATTTTTTAACATTTTCAAATAAAAACTTGTAGATAATTTTGCCAAAGCATAACCGAAATTGGTTTTCTCTAAATAATTTGTCATTAACTTGTTTTCACTCATTCTAGTATTGTATCCTATTGGATACATACATGAGGTTCCAAGATTAATAAAATTTTTTACACCAGAATCTTTTACAGCTTTTATTAAGTTATAATTAATTTCTAAGTTTTCCTCAAAAAAATTAATGTTGTATTTTATATTTTTTGATATGCCACCAACTAGTCCTGCACAATTAATAATATGTGAAAATTTATTTTTTTTTAAATATTCTGAAATTTTTGAAAATTTTTTTAAATTTAAAATTTTACTTTTAGGAGAAGAATAATTAATTTTATTATGCTCAAGGTGCCTAGTAATCGATTTTCCAACGAATCCACTTCCTCCTAAAATCAAAACTTTAGCCATAATTATAAAAAAAAATTTAAAATTTAATATTTTTCATTTGTGATTATTTTATACGCATATTCTATTTCATTGGATAAGTCTTTTGGATAATTTCCGATGAAAAAACCATTTTTATCTATGAAATTAGTATTATTTAATTGAAAAATAGATTTATATTTTAGTTTTTTTATAACTGGATTTTTTAAAAAATTTCCTGTCATAGTAGGCCTTGCGTCTACTCCATTGCTAATTAATCTTCTAATTATTCTATCTCTTTTGTTCTTTAGTTTTCCTTGTAAAATTATATTAAATCCATGCCAAGAAGACACAGCATTTTTTTCTTCAATTTGAATTTGACACCAGTTTTTGTTACTAAATAATTCCTTAAATTTTTTTGCATTTTTTAATCTTATTTTCATGAATGATTTTAATTTTTTTAATTGAACAGACCCAACTGCTCCCTGTATTTCTAAAGGCCTGACACAATATCCGGGAGTAATAAATTTAAAAAAATCCTGAAATTCATCATTTTTAAATTTATATAATTTGTTTATTTTGGGCAAATCTCTACACCAGCCGTGAGCTCTTAAAGATCTTAAATAATCTTTGAAATCTCTATTATTTGTTAATAGAACTCCACCTTCCATAGTTTGAAGATGATGTGCAAAATATAGTGAATGAGAAGCCATTTCTCCAAAAGTTCCTGTGAATTTATTTTCGTACTTTGCACACAGGCTCTCACAATTATCTTCAAGTAAGATGAGTTTATATTTTTTACAAAGTGTTTTAAGTTTTTTGAAATTACATGGATTTCCAACTAAATTTATAGCTAAAATTCCAATTGTGTTTTTGTCAATTGAGTTTTCAATTTTTTCACAATCAATATTTAAAGTTTTTAAATTTACATCTACAAAATTTATTTCAAAATTATTCTGTGAAATAGGAAAATAAGATGTACTCCAACCTATGGCAGGTGCTATTATATTAGGCTTTTTAATCTTTTTATCAAATATTCCATTATAATATCTTAATAGACTAAACATTAATAAATTAGCTGAAGAACCAGAATTTACCATTAAAGCATATTTTGATTTAAATTTTTTTGAAAAATCTTTTTCAAAATTTTTAACCATATTACCCATAGTATATTTTTTTGATTTAATTACTTTTTGGATTGCCTCTTCCTCTTTTCTGTTCCATGTATTATAAGCTAGTGGATATTTCATAAGATATTTATATTAATATAATTATTTTACATATATGCAATATGTTAAACTTATAGGTGGCTTGGGCAATCAACTTTTTCAATATGCTTTTGCTGATTTTTTATTAAGAAAAAATAAAAAAGTAAAACTAGATAAATTTTGTTTTGACAGCTATATACTCCATAAATGTTCAATACAAAAATTTAATTGTAAAATTCGATTTGCTTCATGGAATGAAGTTAGCAAATATTATTTATTAAAAAATATTACTTTTAGTAATAAACTAAATTTTTTTTCAAACAAATTATATAGTATGCTATCATCAATATTTATAAAAGGCTACATTAGTGAAAATCATATAAAAGAAAAAAAATATAATAATTACACTTATTTTGATGGATTTTGGCAAAATTTAAATTATTTTTCTGCAAATAGAAATTCGTTAATAAAAATATTTAAAATTAAAAAGGTTTCAAAAAGTCACCATAAGCTAATTGATAAAATTAAAAAAGATAAAAAATCTGTAGCTATACATATAAGAGTTTATTCAGGAAAATATTCAAAGTTTCATGGGAATTTAGGAAAATCATATTATACAAAAGCAATTAACAAAATAAATTCTGAAATCAATAAACCATTTTTTTATATTTTTTCAAATAATCAAGATGCTATTGAAAAAAAAATTAACCTTAAAGAAATAAATTATAAAATAATAAAAAAATTTAAAGATTTTGAAGATATTATAAGCATCTCCACATGCAGGCATCAAATCATTTCAAATAGTACTTTCAGTTGGTGGGGGGCTTGGCTAAATCAAAATAAAAATAAAATTGTAATTGTCCCAAAAAAGTGGATTTTATCAAATCCACAACCTAAAAATTTAATTCCTTATTCATGGTTTAAATTTTAAATAAAAAATTAAAAATTATATTAACGCTTATTTAAATATTCTTTCTTACCATCCCTAGAATATAATTAATTAAAATTTTTTAACTTTTTTTCCCACAGCAAAGCTGTTTTTAAAATAACGTTTAAATTATTATATTTAGGCTTCCATAAAAATTTTTTTTTAAATTTGTTTGTATTTGAAACTATTCTTTTACTATCACCTTTTCTTCTTGGGCCAATTTTTATTTTTAAATTTTTTTTTAAAATTGCATTAAATGCAGTAATTACCTGTTTTACAGAGAAACCATTTCCATATCCGCAATTAAATATATTAGAATTTCCACCTTTAATTAAATGTTTTGTAACTATTTCATGTATTTCAGCAAGGTCAGATACATGAATGAAATCTCTTTCTGGTGTTCCATCTTTAGTTTTATAGTTTGAGCCATTAATTGTAAGCGAGTCTTTTTTTCCATCTGCAACTTCACAAGCAATTTTAATAAGATGAGTTGATTTTTTTGAAATTAAACCAGTTCTCATTTTTTTATCAGCACCAGCAACATTGAAATACCTAAGAATAATTGACTTAACTCCAATTTTGTTTTTCTTAACAAGAAAATTTTCTAATTTTAATTTTGATCTAGCATATGGATTCATTGGTTTAAGTTTGCTTTTTTCAGTCACTTTGCTGACTGCGGGACTGCCATAAACAGCTGCTGTCGAAGAAAATACAACTTTTTTTAACCCCATTTCAAAGCATGTTTCAAAAAATTTTTTAGCTTTAAAATAATTATAAGTTAAATATTTTTTTGGTTTTTTTATTGACTCGTCGACTCTAATTAAACCTGCAAAATGCAAAACTACACTGAACTTTTTATCTTCAAGAATTTTTTTTATCTTTTCAGTGTTTTCTATGTCGCAAATTATTAACTCTGCCTTTTTTGGCACAATCTTTTTATTTCCTGTCACTAAATTATCAATAATTGTCACATTGTATTTTTTTTTTATTAGTAGGTGAGCCACATGACTTCCTATATATCCAGCTCCCCCAGTAACTAAAATTTTTTTCATTTAATTTGTAAATTGATGTTATATGCAAATGAGGAATAAAATCGTTTTTTTATTAATTTTTTATATTAAGAAACATAAAAATACTAACCTTTTAGACTATTTTAGTTTAAAACTGTCTTTGTATTCAAATATTAAAGGTGCTTTTATCTTAGAATCAAAATTAATAAAAATATAGCTTACTGGTGCGGCCAGAGAGATTCGAACTCTCATAGGAAATTCCCACCTGGCCCTCAACCAAGCCTGTCTACCAGTTTCAGCATGGCCGCATTATGCGTCAGATTAAATGAATGACAAGATCATTTCAAGTTGATAAGTTTCGTTAATGGAATTTACAACTGAAATAAAAAAAGCAACAGAGCCAATTTATCAAAAAATATCTAAAGCTATTCCAGAGATAGAATGGTCAACTCATGCTCCATATATTTATAAAATTAATCAACTAAAAAAAGAGAAGAATGCAGTAATTCTTGCTCACAATTATCAAACTCCTGAAATTTACCACGGCATTTCTGATTTTTCTGCAGACTCACTAGCTTTGGCTGTTGAAGCTGCAAATACAAAAGCAGATATAATTGTCATGTGCGGTGTACACTTTATGGCTGAAACCGCAAAACTAATGAGTCCTGAAAAAAAAGTTTTA
>Ga0187827_10009567_pt1 | contig 10251 bp, 11 predicted proteins | sample ETNtaG_39_FD_167969 | JGI IMG/M metagenome (GOLD analysis project Ga0187827, IMG submission 167969) | Marine microbial and viral communities from oxygen minimum zone, Eastern Pacific Ocean - ETNP2014_SV_150_PacBio MetaG (Illumina Assembly) | ecosystem: Environmental > Aquatic > Marine > Hypoxic... | reverse complement strand
GGCCTGAAAGACAGTTTTTGCAAATAGGTGCCGAATGCATCGGAGAAAACAGTTATTTGGCTGATGTTGAAATGATCGAGCTTGCATATAATGCTTTAAGCGCAGTGGGAATTAAAAGTATTTCAATTGAATTATCTTCAAAAATTTTTTTAGATAAACTGTATGAACTTATCAAATCGTCACCAGAACTTGATAAGATAAAATCTTTCATAAGAAAAAAAGATATTAATGGGGCATTGGAATTACTTGAAAATAGAAATCATGAATATTTAAATAATATTTTTTCCTGCACAGGAAATTTATTTGATAAGAAAAAAAAATTAGATAAACTAAAAGTTGATAAAAAAAATATATCCGAAATAAAAAATATAAACAATATATATGATATTTTTATTAGTAAATATCCCGATGTAAATTTTTTATTAGACTTAACTGAAATTGATGATAAAAATTATCATAATAGTCTTAGATTTACAATTTTTGCTGATAACGTCAGAGGAGAAATAGCTAGAGGCGGAAGATATATCTCAAATAATAATGATAACGAAGAAAACGCTACTGGCTTTACTTGTTATATGGATACAATATTAAGAGCATCGTCAAACACAGAAGAAACAAATAAAATTATGATTCCATTTGATATTTTGAATAACAGAAAGAAAGAATTAATTACGCAGGGTTTTATTATAGAGACATTTTTTGGCGATTTAAATAATATAAGAGAAATGGCAATTAAAAAAAATTGCCAATCTTGCTTAATTGACGATCAAATAATTAAATTAGATATATAATTATGTTCTATACTGTAATAGGCACGCAATGGGGAGATGAAGGCAAGGGTAAAATCGTTGATTGGCTATCCTCTAAAGCAGATACTGTTGTTAGATTTCAAGGAGGGAATAATGCTGGTCATACATTACAAATTGAAAACAAAACTTATAAGTTAAACTTATTACCATCAGGCATAATTAGAGGAAAAAAATGCATTATTGGTAATGGTGTAGTACTTGATCCCTGGGCATTAGTTGAGGAAATTCAAAAACTATCCGATCAGGGCATTAAGGTAAATTCTAACAATTTGATGATCGCAGAAAATATCTGCTTAATACTTCCATTACATAAAATAATTGATGAATTGGATGAAAAAAACAAAGGAACAGAATTTATTGGTACAACAAAAAAAGGAATTGGACCAGCATATGAAGATAAAGTTGGCAGAAGATCAATTCGGTTATGCGACTTACAGAATGAAGATTTACTTAGAAAGAAAATATCTAATTTAGCTTTATTTCATTCCTATAAATTGAAACATTTTGAAAAAAATATAGATGAAACAGATTTGTTTATCCAATTAAAAAAAATTAATAAAAAAATTAATTCTTATTCTCATCCTACTTGGAAAATTTTAAATGAGATAGGAAAAAAAAATGAAACCATACTTTTTGAAGGGGCACAAGGAGCACTTCTAGATATTGATTTTGGAACCTATCCTTATGTTACGTCATCCAACACAACTTCAGGGCAAATTTTTGCTGGTAGTGGTTTTGGAATAAGAAAAGATCATAAAATATTTGGAATTACTAAGGCTTATACGACAAGAGTTGGGTCAGGTCCTTTCCCTACTGAGTTAAAAGATTATATGGGCGATCATTTGGGCGAAAAAGGTAAAGAATTTGGAACTGTTACTAAAAGAAAAAGACGATGTGGATGGTTTGATGCAAATCTTGTTAAACAATCAGTTAAAATTTCCGGTATAGATGATGTCATACTTACAAAACTAGATGTATTGGATGAAATAAAAGAAATAAAAATATGTGTTGGTTATACAATTAACGGCTCTAAATACGACTATCTTCCATATAATGAAAATTTACAAAATAATATTAAACCAATTTATAAAATCATTCCTGGTTGGCAAAAATCAACATTCGGAATTAAAAAATGGTCAAACCTACCAGAAAATGCTCAAAAATATGTTGATGCCATTCAAAATATGATTGAAACAAAAATATCTGTTATTTCAACAGGACCTGAAAGAAGTCAAACAATTGATAAAGATAATTATTTAGGCAGTATTTGATATTTCTTTTGTTAATTTTTCAAGAGCTTTTTCTTCAATTTGCCTAACTCTCTCTCTACTAATTTTATATTTTTGACTCAATTCTTCGAGTTTTTTAGGCTTTTCCCTTAATCGTCTAAATTCTACAATTTCTCTTTCTCTAGGATTAAGAATTTTTAAAGCTTTAGTGAATAATTTTTTTCGATGCATATATTCATCTTTTTTTTCAACAATTATGTCTTGAGTTTCAGCATTATCTGCAATCAAGTCTTGCCATTCGGTATCAGCTTCATCAGTAATCTGAACATTTAATGATTGATCGCTGGAAAAAAGTCTACTTTCCATATTAGTAACCTCAGCTTCTTTAACATCCAGTCTATTTGCAATTTCCCGAACATTATCAGGAGATAGTGTGCCATCATTAATAGATTGCAATTGGTTTTTTAATTTTCTAAGATTAAAAAAAAGTTTTTTTTGTGCTGCTGTAGTTCCAATTTTTACGAGAGACCAACTATGTAATACATACTCTTGTATTTGTGCTCTAATCCACCACATTGCATATGTTGCCAATCTAAAACCTTTATCAGGATCGAATTTTTTTACAGCCTGCATTATACCCACATTTCCTTCTGAAATTAAATCAGTAATCGGCAATCCATAACCTCTATAACCCATGGCTATTTTAGCAACCAATCTAAGATGACTAGTTACCAACTTATGAGCAGCTTTTGTATCTCCGTGCTCTTTAAATCTTTTAGCTAACATAAATTCTTCATTAGCACTTAAAATAGGGAATTTTTTTATTTCTTGTAGATATAACGATAAATTGCCTTCGGAGGATAAAATAGGTAAATTCATGGATTGTCGTTTATCATATTTAGTTATTAAAATTAATATTTTACTAATAAATTAAGTAAATTCTTCAAATCTTCTGGGAATTTTGACTCAAATTCAAGGTATTTTTTTGTCACAGGGTGAATAAAACCAATATGATAAGCATGAAGTGCCTGTCTTCCAAAATTTTTTAGTATAAGAAATTTATTAAAAGTTTCTTTTTTTTTTCCAAATTTATTAATTTTATTTCTACCATATAATTTATCACCCACTATGGGATTATTTATTGATGTCATATGTAATCTAATTTGATGTGTTCTTCCTGTTTTTAATAAGCAATCAACAATACTGCAAATTCCAAAATTTTTTTTAAGAGTTATAATAGTTTGAGAAAATTTACCTCTTTTGTTTTGATTCAAAGTCATTTTTTTTCGATTAATTTTATTTCTTTCAATGTATCCCTCAATTTTTTGATTTTTTGGGATGCCCCAAACAATAGCTTTATATTTTCTTGAAATTGAGTGATTTTTAAACTGATCAGACAAATGCAGATGAGTAAAATTATCTTTAGCAATAATAATTAATCCACTTGTATCTTTATCCAGACGATGTACGATGCCAGGTCTATTAATGTTATTAATAGAACTTAGCTTATCATTTGTATGTTTTAAAAGCGCATGAACAAGAGTGCCACTCTGATTACCAGGTGCTGGATGTGTAACCATTCCTGCAATTTTATTAACAATAATTATATTATCATCTTCATACTCAATATTTAGCGGTATATTTTCTGGTTTATATTTTGTTTGTTGTACACTGGGGATTGAAATAGAATATACCTCACCTTCTTTAACTTTTAGAGAAGCTTCAGTAATAATATTATCTGTTTTTCTTACTTTATGATTCTGTAAAAGAATTTTAATTTGTGATCTTGTAACATTGTCTAATAATTTAGTTAGAGCCTGATCAAGTCTTTTAAGGTTTTGTTCTTTATTTATTTTTATTTTGTGAGTATAGAACTTTTGCATGTCAAAAAAAATTCTTCATTTTGTTGTTATATTATTAGGTATTTTAATTATTTTTTCTTTTATTGCATTAATTTATGGAATGTTTTCGAAAACTTCAACAAATTCAAAAGATATATATTTAGATCTAAAAAAAATATCACTAAATTTGACCAATAAGGAAGAAATTATTAACATAGAAGTTATTGACGAAAATAAACTACTAATTACAATAAATAGCTCAAATAATATTAAAGGTGTGATTTACAATATTAAGCAAAATAAGATCTTAAAAGTTATCGAAAAATAGATGTAGTATAATATTGTATAAATAATTAATGCGATATATTGATAAAAAGAACTAAATATGGAAAAGAATAACAAAGAATTGTCATTTGAGAATAGTATAAAAAAGCTTGAGGATATAGTAGAACAGCTTGAGTCTGGAGATGTTGACTTGGAAAAGTCAGTTGAACTATATGAAAAAGGAATGAATCTTAAAAAAATTTGTGAAGAAAAATTAAAAAAAGTTGAAAATCAAATCAAAAAGATAAAAGTAGAAAACAATAAAATTCGAAAAGAAAAATTTAAATAATAATATGGAGTATAAGTTTTTAGATCAGATAAATTTTCCTGATGATTTGCGTAATTATGAAGTCAGTGATCTTGAGAATATTGCCAAAGAATTGCGTCATAAAACTATTGATGCAGTATCAAAAACAGGAGGTCATTTAGGAGCGGGATTAGGTGTGATAGAATTAACTTTGGCGCTTCATTATATTTTTGACACACCTAAGGATAAATTAATTTGGGATGTTGGTCATCAGGCTTATCCTCATAAAATTATTACTGGTAGAAAACAACAAATTGAAACATTGCGACAAGAAGATGGTTTATATGGATTTGTCAAAAGAAGTGAAAGTGAATATGATACATTTGGCACAGGTCATAGTTCTACTTCGATATCAGCAGGTTTAGGAATTAAAATTGCTCAAGAATTAAAAAAAGATAATTCAAAAGTAATTTGTGTCATTGGAGACGGCGCGTTGAGTGCAGGTATGGCTTATGAAGCATTAAATAATGCTGGTGCAATGAATAAGGAACTGATTGTTATCTTAAATGATAATGAAATGTCAATTGATCGACCTGTTGGTGCAATGAGCAGTTATTTATCTAAACTTTTGTCTTCTCATTCATATTCAAACATACGATCAGTTATTAAAAAAGTATCAACTAAATTACCTAAATTTTTTGCAAAAGCCCTTTACAGGACTGAAGAGTTTTCCAAAGGTTTAGTTTCAGGCGGTACATTGTTTGAAGAATTGGGTTTTTTTTACTTAGGACCAATAGATGGTCATAATTTTAATCATTTAATTCCAGTTTTAGAAAATATTAAATCTAATAAAATAAACAAGCCTATTTTTCTTCATGTGATTACTAGAAAAGGTTATGGTTATAAACCAGCTGAAGAATCAAATGACAAATTTCATGGAGTAAATAAATTTGATGTTGTTACTGGATCATCTCTGTCTAAAACATGTAAAAAATCATTTTCACATGTTTTTGGTGAAACTTTATCAGCGGAAGCATCAATGGATGAAAAAATTGTTGCTGTAACCGCTGCGATGGCTTCCGGTACTGGTTTGAATATTTTTGAACAGAAACATCCAAAAAAATTTTTTGATGTTGGAATAGCAGAACAGCATGCAGTTACTATGTGTGCAGGTTTAGCCACAGAAGGATTTAAGCCTTTTGCATCTATATACTCCACTTTTCTTCAGAGAGCTTATGATCAGATTGTACATGATGTTGCTATCCAAAAACTACCTGTAAGATTTGCTATCGACAGAGCTGGTCAAGTAGGTGCAGACGGACCTACGCATGCAGGATCATTTGATATAGCTTTTTTATCTGCATTGCCTAATTTTATAATTATGGCTGCAGCTGATGAAGATGAATTAGTTCGTATGATTAAAACCGCTATATTAATAGATGATAGACCATCTTCTTTTCGTTTCCCAAGAGGATCTGTTGTAGGGATAAATAATGAAGATAAATTATTACATTTAGAGATTGGAAAGGGACGTATAATTCAGGAAGGTGAATCAATAGCTTTAGTTAATTTTGGTGCGAGATTAGAAGCTTGTAAACAATCAATCAAAAGTCTTAAACTAAGGGATTGTAATCCTACATTAATGGATGCAAGATTTGCAAAACCCTTAGATACAGTCTTATTAGATAAAATTTTAGATAATCATGAATTTGTAATTACAATTGAAGAAGGCTCAATAGGAGGATTTAGTTCTTCTGTTCTTGATTATGTCCACAATAAAAGAAAAGCATCAACCTCATCAACAATCAAGAATATAATATTTCCTGATAAGTTTATTGATCATAATACTCTTGAAAATCAGTATAAGGAAATGGATATGGATGCTGAATCTATTTCTAACAAAATATTGTCTTTAATATCTAAAGAAATAATACACTTAAGTAATTATACAAAAAAATGATATATTTTGAAAAAAAGAGCTGATTTACTTTTAGTTGATAAGAAAATTACTGATTCACGTACAAAAGCGCAAGCTATGATTATGGCTGGACAAATTTCAATTAATGGAAAAAAAGTTTTTAAAAGTGGAGAATTATATGAAACTAATGCTGATGTAGAAAAAGTAAATCTGTGTCCGCAATGGGTATCAAGAGGAGCTTTAAAATTGCTGTATGCCCTTGAGAATTTTAATATTGATATAACAGATTCAATTTGTCTTGATCTTGGGGCATCCACAGGAGGTTTTACAGAAGTATTATTATCAAAATATGCTAAAAAAATTTATGCCGTAGATGTTGGAACTAATCAATTGCATGAAAAATTAAGAAATCACACTAAGGTTATAAATATATCAAAAACCAATGCTAGATATTTAAGTAAAAATATTATTTGTGATGTAATTAATGTAATAGTTTGTGATGTGAGTTTTATTAGTATGAAGAAAGTTGTTGAACCGTGTCTACAATTTTTAAAAAAAGAAAAAGGGATAGTGATAGGATTAATCAAACCTCAATTTGAAGCATCTAAAAATGAAATACAAAAGGGCGGAGTGATTCTTGACTCTGAAATACACAATAGAATTTGTGAAGATTTCAGAGAATGGTTCTCATCTAAATGTAAAATGAAAGTTAAAGGAATTATTCCTAGTCCTATTAAGGGCCCTAAGGGAAATGTTGAGTTTTTAATATATGCGAAAAAATAATTATAAAAAACGCAAGCAATGATCAGCTAGTGTAGTTGCCATCATCGCTTCACCCACAGGTACAGCCCTAATACCAATACAAGGATCATGCCTCCCTTTGGTGGAAATTTCCGTTTCTTTTAAACTAGTATTTATTGTTCTTTTAGAACTAAGAATAGAGCTAGTGGGCTTTACACAAAAACGCACAATAATATCTTGTCCAGTCGATATTCCGCCTAAAATACCTCCATTATTATTTGTTAGAAATATTGGTTTGGAATCCTTAATTCTCATTTCATCAACATTTAAAATACCTGATTCAAGAACACTGTTAAATCCATTCCCAATTTCTACACCTTTTACAGCATTAATGCTCATTATCGCTTTAGCTAATTCGGCATCTAATTTATCATATACAGGCTCACCAAGACCTACAGGCATTCCTTGACATCTTAATTCGATGATTGCACCCAAAGAAGTTCCTTCTTTACGAGCCTTTGTTATTTTTTCTTCCCACTCATTTATTATTTTTTGATCTGGACAAAAAAAATCGTTTTTTTCAATAAAATCATTATCCCAATTTTCATAGTTTATTTTGCTATCACCTATTTGCACTAAACCACCTATAATTTTAAAATTATTTTTTATCTTATATTCAATAACCTTTCTAGCAATGCCACCAGCAGCTACTCTCATAGCCGTTTCTCTTGCACTTGATCGACCGCCACCCCTATAATCTCGAATACCGTATTTTGACCAATAAGTATAATCAGCGTGACCAGGCCTAAAAATATCTTTAATTTTTGAGTAATCTTTAGATCTCTGATCTTGATTCATAATAATTAAAGATATTGGATGACCAGTTGTAAATCCTTCAAATATACCTGATAAAATTTCAACCTGATCAGACTCTTTTCTTTGGGAGGTATATTTTGATTGTCCAGGTCTTCTTTTATTAAGATATTTTTGCAAATCTTTTTCATCAAGAGAAATTTTTGATGGAATACCATCAACAACACAACCGATTGCTTTACCGTGACTTTCTCCCCAAGTTGTGAAATTAAAAATTTTACCTATTGAATTTGAAGACATTATTATTCTTTTTTAAATTCACTTAAAAGTTTAGATACTTCTTGTGCTTCGTCGACAGCAACCATTCCTACAGTATGGTATCCACAATCAACATGTTGTACTTCACCAGTTACAGCACTACCTAAGTTGCTTAATAAATATAGAGCGGAATTTCCTATATCATCTTTACTAACATTTCTTTTAAGGGGAGAATTTAACTCATTCCATTTTAAGATAAATCTAAAGTCACCTATTCCAGAAGCAGCTAAGGTTTTGATTGGTCCAGCGCTAATTGCATTTACTCTGATATTTTTATCTCCTAGATCAACAGCTAAATATCTTACACTGGATTCTAAAGCTGCTTTAGCAATTCCCATAACGTTATAATGAGGCATTACTTGTTCAGCTCCGTAATAGGTTAGTGTTAAAATAGAACCTCCTTTATTCATTATTGGTTCTACTAAACGACATGCTTCGGTAAAAGAATAGCAAGATATATGCATAGTTTGGTTAAAATTTTCTAGCGATGTTTTGTAATACTTCCCTTTTAATTCATCTTTACTAGAGAAAGCAATTGCATGGACTAAAAAATCGATTTTACCCCATTTATTTTTTAATATTTCAAAAGTTTTTGTTATACTTGAAGTATCTGTTACATCACAAGGTATCAAAATATCTGATCCAATACTTTGAGCCAATGGAAGAACTCTTTTTTTTAAAGCCTCACCTTGATATGTGAAAGCAAGCTGCCCTCCTTGCTTGGCAATTGAATTAGCTATACCCCATGCAATTGAGCGATCATTCGCAACACCCATAATTAAACCTTTTTTATCTTTCATTAACATAGCGATAATTCTTGTATATTTATTTTTTGTTGAAGCTGATTTGTTTTTACTTGTTTTATTCTTTTATATACTACTTATAATGACAATCGTATAAAAAATATGACAGAAAAAATAGAATTAATTAATGCAAAAGAAGATCCCATAACATTATTTAGCGAATGGTTTAAAGAAGCCAAACAAAAAGAGATTAATGATCCAAATGCAATGAATCTTTCCACAATTTCTGAAAGCTTAATGCCAAGTTCAAGAATAGTCCTGTTAGAATCTTTTGATAATAATGGTTTCATTTTTTATACAAATGTAGAGAGTAAAAAAGGCAGTTCTATAAATTTTCATCCTCAAGTTTCACTAAACTTTCATTGGAAAAGTTTGCTTAGGCAAATAAGAATTGAAGGGATAGCAAAACTAGTAACAAACAAAGAAGCTGATGAATATTTTAATAGCAGACCAGAGGGAAGTAAGATAGGAGCATGGGCTTCAGATCAATCTTCTGAACTTAAAACTAGAGAAGAACTAATAGATAAAATTAAGAAATATACTGAAAAATATAAAGAGAAAACCATACCAAGACCTTTTTATTGGACTGGTTTTAGAGTTGAGCCCTTGTTAATTGAGTTTTGGCAAGATATGCCCTTTAGACTTCATGATAGAGTTGAATATAAAAGAAATAATAATTCTTGGTTAATTAAAAGATTATATCCTTAATTAATTTTCTTTCTGCCACCTTTTCAAAATTTTAGAACTAGAGTTTGATTTATATTCTCCACCTACCCCCCAAAGTGTTGTAATGTTATTTTCATCACAAAATTTTATTTCTGGACCTGGGACTGTCTCATCGTTCCTATCTCCGCCGTTTGCAAACATAATTTTATGATTTGGATATTTGTTGATGGCTTTTTTTATTCCATCTACACAAGTTTTATCTGAGTCATCAAAAGCTAAGACATCAATAACATTTTTTAATGATTTCATAATAGTTTCTCTTTCGACAAAAGGTAAAAACTCTCTTCCCTTCTTTTCTCTCAACCATTTATCTGAATTTAGCAAAATAACCACATCGCCATATCTAGAAGCGTCCTGAATTAAATAGATATGTCCACTATGAATTGGATCAAAACCTCCGCTTACTAATACTAGTTCACGCATTATTTTTTCTCCAAGTTTCAGGATTATCTAAAAATATTTTTAAATTATTTATTTCTTTT
>Ga0187827_10009565_pt1 | contig 10253 bp, 11 predicted proteins | sample ETNtaG_39_FD_167969 | JGI IMG/M metagenome (GOLD analysis project Ga0187827, IMG submission 167969) | Marine microbial and viral communities from oxygen minimum zone, Eastern Pacific Ocean - ETNP2014_SV_150_PacBio MetaG (Illumina Assembly) | ecosystem: Environmental > Aquatic > Marine > Hypoxic... | reverse complement strand
ACCTCGGCTTGCCGCAGCTTCGTGATGATTTGCTCGGTGCTGAACCGCTTCCTTGGCATCCTGCCTCCTGGTCGTGACGCCCGACTTCTACCGCTCGGGCTGGCACGGTCTCAGGGGGTCAGGTCATCTCTACCAGGTGCTTACCACCACGTTGGCAAGGGCCACTTGGACCGCTACTGCGACGCCAGCCAGGTCGGCTGCAGGTAGGGTATCAGCAGGCGGCGGAGCCGGACAGCACGCGACCTGAACCCCTCGTCATGCATGGCCGTTCCGGCCGGGACCTGGCTCCAGACGACGAGCCGGCCCCGGAGTGCTAGAATCATCGCTCCGGCCCCACTGAGCCAGGAGGCACCCATGCGACTTCTCACAGCGATCGGCGTGACGGTTCTCGCGACCGGCATGAGCGCGTCGTTGGCGCAGGCCCAGAACCTGCCCGACAACATCGAATCGCGGCAGTTCCGCCTCGAGCTGATCTCCTCCAACCAACTTCGGCTGGCCGGCTCGGTGCGGCTCACCAGCGATGACGGGGCGTGGGAGTTCCACGCTGACCAGGTGGATTTTTTTACCGACGAGTCCCGGCTGGTAGCGACAGGCAATGTCGTGTTCATCTCGGCCGATGGGCGCATCGCCGCAGAGCGCGTGGAGTTCAACACCGAAACTGAGACCGGCACGTTCTACAACGTCTCGGTCAAGGGCACGCCCGCGGGTATTGGGCTACTTTCAGCTAGGCCGTTTGTTGTGGGGGCCATGTCTCGAGTAGCGCCACCAGATCCGACACTTCCCACAGCCGGTCGGTGACGCCCGCTGCCCGCCCGCGAATCCATAGCCGAGCACGCCACTCTGCTCGTTCACACTTTGCAACCTCCACCAGGCGATGGTGGACGTGTTCTTCGTGTGCTACCACTTCTGTCGGGTCCATCAGACTCTGCGGATGACGCCCGCCATGCAGGCCGGTTGGACGGACCATATTGGGACGATAGAAGAGCTATTGACGGCCCACAGAAGGAGGCATCATGACCAGCACAGGCTCCCAGCAAAGCGTTCGGCCTGACAAGGTGGCGTTGATCGCCGTCTGGTTCGGCATCAGTGCGGTATTGTCGCTTTTCTTGGCCGTAATTTCGGTCTTGATGTTGTTCGGCTTCCTGCTGCCGGAGATAGGGAACGATCCCGAACGAGGCATGGTGTTCTTCGCTATGTTCTTTGGGATCTTCCTGTTCGTCGTCTTCGGGGTGTTGGATATTGTGGCGGTGGTCGGGGTGTTGCGCCTGCGGGAATGGGGACGATGGCTGGCGATGGTCCTCGCCATCATGGGGCTGCTCTTCATCCCCATTGGCACCATCGTCGGAGTGCTCATCATTCGGTATCTGCTCAGCGACGAAGCCACGCGCGTATTCGGAGTTGCGGCAGTACCAGGATCCACATCTACCGGAACGGAAGAAGCACCCCATTAGCCCACTACCCAAGCACGCCCAGAACGCACAGCTCCAGAAGGAGGAGGATTGTGGGCGCGAAGGAAAATGCGGTTTCTCGGCGGCTCTCAGATGTATAAGGGTGCGATCGCTACATGCAACAGGGAGATTCCGGCTTGCGGTCGCTCCGCGTGGCTGGCCTACGAAACGAAGGAGGCGTCATGATCGGAACAGGCTCCCCGCGAAGCGTTCGGCCTGACAAGGTGACGCTGATTGCCGTCTGGTTCGGCATCAGTGCGGCGTTCTCGCTTTTCGTGGCCGTAACTTCGGTCTTGATGTTGCTCGGCATCCTGCTGCCGGAGATAGGGAACGATCCCGAAGCAGGCATGGTGACCTTCGGTCTGTCCTCTGGGGTCTTCCTTTTCAGCGGCCTCGGTGTGTTGAATATTGCGGCGGTGGTCGGGGTGCTGCAACTGCGGGAATGGGGACGATGGCTGGCGATGGTCCTCGCGATCATGGGACTGATCTTTATCCCCATTGGTACCATCGTCGGAGTGTTCATCATTCGGTATCTGCTCACCGACGAGGCCAGGCACGCATTCGGCTCAGCCATACCCCCCTCAGCCTGACGATTCGGATTGAACGCGCGGCACCCGCTCGTGCATGATCGTTTGCACGGACTCGAGATCTGCCCTCGCGGGCCTGCCTGACTGGAGAAGCCGCCATGACACACCAGCTATCTTGTGGGATCGTGCCGTCGCTTTGGGTGCTCGGGATGGTGCTGACGCTGAGCTCGCCCGCCCAGGGTCAGGCGCCAGGAAGTTCCGCGGGCGCGACGATCTACGTCTCCGCCGATGCCGGGTCCGGTGGGAACGGCAGCCAGGGCCGCCCCTTCGCTTCCCTGTCGCAGGCGGAGTCAGCCTCGGCCGCGGGCGACACCATCTACCTGCTGGCCAGTGACAGCGGCATGGTCCTGGACGGCGGCATCGCGCTGAAGCCGCGTCAGAAGCTGCTCGGCATCGGCGCCGATGGCGCCTTACTTGAAGACGCGGCCGACCGCGTGGGGCTGACCAACACGGCCGCGCTGCCTGGCGGCGTCATGGTCGAGCTGTCCGATCACAACGAGGTAGCCGGCATCCACTTCATGAATATGGGCAACGCCGCCATCTCGGGCGCGAGCACCGACTACTCGGGCACCTTCATTCATCACTCGACGTTTTCGGGGAACGCCGCGGAGCACATCGAGGACGAACGCGGGCTGGTCTACGCCATCAGCTTCGATGCGGCCAGCGGGTCGGTCGATGACATCAGGGTCGAAGACAGCAGCTTCTACGACGGCGAAGACCTGGGGGCCATCCGGGTCTTCCAGTCGGGCGACAGCCGCGGCAACTACCGGTTTCAGCGCAACGACTTCTCCGACCTCGGCGGACGCGCCTACTTCGTACGCACGCGAGAGAACAGCCACGTCGAGACCGTCATCCTGGATTCGACGGCCGACAACATCGGGCGCGGCGAGCGCAATTCCGACAGCATCATCCCCTACCTGATGGGCCAGTCGGAGCAGGTGATGCTCGTGCGCAACTATCATTTCAAGAACACGAAGCAGGAAGGCAACCGGTCGAACACCGGCATCGAGGCGTTCATGTTCGGCGCGCCGCGCACCGACGAGGCGAACTTCTGCACGCGCTGCAAGCTGACGCTCAAGATCGTCGACAGCGTCATCGAGAGCTCGGTGACCGACCCGATCCAGTTCTCGAACTCAGGTCGCAACTCGGAGCTGTCGTATGAGATCCGGAACACCCGGATCGTCGGCGGTGACCCGCAGCAAGGCGGGGGCGGCATTTCACTGAACCTGCAGAGTGTCCGCGACAGCGGTGGCAGCACCAAGCTGCTGGTGGAGAACACCGACGTCATCGGCACGACCGGCTACGGCTTCGCGCTGAACAATCGTGGCGGGGGCGAGGGGCACTCGGTCATCGTCGACCTGGGCGGTGGGGCGCTGGGCAGCCGTGGCGGGAACCGCTTCATCGACAACGAACAGGGCGCGATGCGCGTGCCACACAACCGGATCACTGCCCAGCACAACTGGTGGGACGGCGGCAACCCCACGGTGTTCAACAGCGAGAATCAGCTGTCGGCCGACGCCCACGTCCTGGTCGAGCCGGTACTCCGGGCCGACCCGCGCTAGGAGGACACGACATGGCGCGACGGCTTCGCTATCAGGTCGCGACGAGCCTCGACGGGTACATCGCTGGCCCACAGGGCGAGTTCGACTGGATCATCATGGATCCAGACATCGACTTCGCCGCGCTGTACGCGCAGTTCGACACGGCCGTCATGGGACGCAAGACGTTCCTGGTCACGCTGCAGCAGGGCGGGACCGGCGAGATGCCCGGTCTCGACGTCGTCGTGTTCTCGCATACGCTGCGTCCAGACGACTATCCGGCTGTCTCCATAGTCAACATCGATCCCGTCGAGCACGTGCGGTCGCTCAAGGCCAAGCCCGGCAAAGATATCTGGCTGTTCGGCGGCGGCGAGCTGTTCCGCACGCTCCTCGCAGCCGGCCTGGTCGACACGGTGGAAGCGGCCGTCGTCCCGCTGCTGCTCGGAGACGGCATACCGATGCTCCCGACGACCGCGTCGCGAACCACATTGACCCTGAGCCACCACCGCCTCTACCCGAAGTCGGGGATCGTGCTGCTCGAGTACACGGTGCGGTAGGAACGCAACCAGAGGAACCCCACGGTCCCCACGACTGGACCGCTGGACGGAAGCGCGATCTATGACCTTCTTCGCCGATCTACGTTTCGCACTCAGGTCGTTGCGTCATCAGCCGCTCTTTGCCCTCACGGTCATCACGATTCTCGCCGTGGCGGTCGCCGCCAACACCGCCGTCTTCAGTCTCGTCAACGGGCTGCTGCTCGAGCCGTTGCCGTTCCCGGATGCGACGCGCGTCGTCGATCTGAACGAGCGGGCGCCGCAGTGGAACCTCGAGCGCACAGGGGTCGCCTATCCCGACATCCACGCCTGGCGGGCCGAGAATAGGACGTTCGACGGCAATGCGCATCCTGGCAGGCCGCCTCGACGATCTATCGCCCTGGGTGACCTTCGAGCTCGATGTGCCCTTCCTGCTGTTTACGCTCGTCGCCACCGGCAGCACGGCATTGCTGTGCGGTCTGATTCCGGCCCTCGATGGGTCGCGTGTGGATCTGCGCGGCGCGCTGCAGGCGGCCGCCGCGCGGTCGTCCGAGTCCCCGGGCAAGCGCCGCACGCTCGGCACGCTCGTCGTCGGCGAGGTCGCTCTGGCCCTCGTGCTGCTCCTGCTGGCGGGATTGTTGATCAAAGCCGCCGACCGGGTGCAGCAGGTGGACCCCGGGTATCGCCCCGACAACGTGTTGACCTTCCGAGTGTCACTGGACGAAGAGCGGTATCCGGAGCGCCCGCACCGGCTCGCGTTCTTCGAGCAGCTGCTCGAGCGCAGCCGTGCCGTCCCCGGTGTCTCCGAGGTCGGCATCACGACCAGCGTGCCGCTGGGCGGGCACTGGGGCAACTTCTACGAGGCCGAGGGAGCGCCGCCACGAGCCGAGGACGACAACCCGGTGATCCTGCAACGGGTGATCTCGCCGAGCTATCTGGACGCGATCGGCGTCCGGATGCTGGCAGGTCGCTCCTTCACCGACCGCGACGGGGTGACCGAGGGCGCCAGGGCGGCGATCGTCAACGAGTCGCTGATGCGGCTGTTCTGGCCGGGCGCTGAACCAAACGACGTGGTCGGCCGACGCATTCGCACCGCCAACATCGACGGCCAGCCGAACCTCAGCCCCTGGCAGACCGTGCTCGGGGTGACCGCCGACACGCAGCACTACGGACTGGACACCCCGATGCGACCCGGCCTGTTTCTGCCGTTCGCTCAGGTGGTGCGCGGGTCGATGACGGTGGTATGGCGGACCACCGGCGAGCCGACGGCGCTCACTCCCTCGGCACGGAGCGTGGTGTCCCAGCTCGACGCCGACCTGCCGATTTACGGAGTGACGACGATGGCCGCCCAGCTCGACGACTCGCTCGCGGTCAGGCAGGCCTTCTCGTGGCTGCTCGCGGTGTTTTCCGTGGTCGCGCTGGGGTTGGCGCTGGCCGGGCTCTATGGCGTGGTGTCGTATTCGGTCAGTCAGCGCGCGCAGGAAATCGGCATCCGCATGGCGCTGGGCGCCCAGCGTCTGCAGGTCGTCGGTCAGGTGCTGGGTCGAGGGATGGTGCTGGTCGGCGCCGGCGTCGTGTCGGGCCTGGGGGTGGCCGCCGTCTCTGCCCGGTTCCTCTCAGATCTGCTGTTCGGCGTCTCGGTCTACGACCCTCCGACCTACCTCACAGTGACCGCGGCACTCGTCATCGTGGGTCTGCTCGCCACGCTGGTCCCGGCGCGCCGCGCCTCGGCGGTCGACCCGATGCGGGTGCTCCGGGTCGACTAGGCAGAGCCAGGCTTCAGAACAGCTCGCGAGCCCGGTAGAGCGCGATGGTCGGAATCATGAAGACCGCGAAGGCCACGCCACCGGCCAGCAGCGAGCCGCGCATGAGGCTCCACACCAGCATGCCGATCGCGACCTGCAGCGAATACACGGCCGCCCACGGCCACATCCAGGACTTCATCTTCCAGAACCCGTAGGCACCCGCGGCATAGATGGCCCAGTGAAACGGCTCGGTCAGCTTGGCCGCCCACCCCTCCAGAAGAACCCCGAACCACACTTCCTGGTCGGCGGCGACCGGTTTCCAGAACATGTCGAATGGCAGATAGACGCAGGTCATGAAGACGCAGAACCCGAGCAGCAGATTCATCCACCAAGGACGAGTCTTCGATGCAGCGGCAAGGAGGCCCATCATGGGCGCGCGGCGCGGCCGACGTAGCCCTGAAACGTCTGCTCGATCCAATCGTCCAAGCCGGGGACGAAGGCCACCGCGAGCACGGTGACAATCAGCGCGACAACGATGAACTGGTAGAAATACTTCATGGTCGGCTCCTGAAGCAGCTAATTGCGTGGCGCCGCCTCGAAGACCCAGGCCTCACCCGCCTCGACGGCCGCCCTGCTCGTCTGAGACGGGTACTTGTCGGCGATGGCCGCGCTGATGCCGTCGAGGACGTCACCCGACGTGATCCGCACCAGTTGGCGTTCGTAGCGTGTGCCGTTGATGCGCATCACCGCGCGACCGTCGCGTTCGGCTTGCACCGGCCAGCGTTTCCACATGCGCCCCACCGCAGTGCTCATGTAGCCGGACCAGACATAGAGCTTGCCGTCGGCTTCGGCGACCCAGATTTTCCGCGACCGGGGCGGATCCAGCAGCTGCAATTCGATGGTGGGGATGTCACCGACGAAGCTCCAGTCCGGCTCCGGACCGGTGTGCAGCTCGCCGGACACCAGCGGGCCACCGGAGAACACCCGGTTTGGACCGTCCGCGAACCGCTGCTTCACCGCCGCGGTCAGGACCGCGGTCGCCGGTATCAGCAACAGACAGAGGAAAATGATGATCGCTTGCTTGACTATCTTCATAACGACATTGACACCCTTCTTCATGCGTCATGCGGCCTGCCGCACGACATCGATCACGACGCCCCCGGTCTTCTCACCGAGATCCACGTAGCGGTGGGCCTCGGCCATCTGGTCCAGAGGCCAGCGGCGGTCGAGCACGGTGCGAATCGTTCCCGCGTCCACGAGGCCCGCGAGCACCTCGAGCTGCTCGGAGGTGGTGGCGGCCGTGGCCGTCACCACCCGCCGTCCACCAGGCATCGCGGACCGGAGCCCACGAATCGTCTCCCAGGCGCTGGGGTTGGTCACCAGCAGCGTGCCGCCCGGTCGGAGCACACGGGCGCATCGAGCCATCGAAACCTTACCGATGGTCTCGAAGATTACGTCGAATCCGCCGCCATTCTCAATCCCTTCGTCGGTGAAATCGTCGTTCACGTAGTCGATGACCCGAACCGCGCCGAGCTCCTTCACCAACTCTAGGTTCTTCGTGCCACAGACCGCGGTCACCTCGGCGCCGAAGTGCCGAGCCAGCTGTACCCCAAAGGTGCCGATGCTGCCGGTGGAGCCGGCCACCAGCACACGCTTACCTTCGAGGGGGCCGGCCTTCCGCAGAAAGTGCAGGGCATTGCTGCCGCCAACGGGCAGCGCCGCCGCCTCGGCGTGGCTCATGCCGGCGGGCTTCTTCACGAGCGCGTACGACGCCGGCAGGCAGACAAACTCGGCCCTGGCCCCCATGCGGAATCCGGTGACCCCGAAGATCTCGTCACCAGGCTCGAAGCGCGTCACGCCCTCCCCCACCGCCTCCACCACGCCCGACAGCTCCTGCCCGAGCACTTTGTCGCGGGGGCGGGTAATGCCCATCATCAGCCGGATGGGAATCCAGTAGAGGGCCGGGAGCTCCGCACGCCGCAGCTCGCAATCGCCTGCGAGCACGGTGGCCGCGTGCACGCGGATCAGCACCTCGCCGGGCCGCGGCACAGGTGTCTCGATCTGGCGAAGCTGCAGCAGGTCCGAGGATCCGTAGGCTGTCCAGACGATGGCTTTCATGAGCGGCGCCGCCGAACGATCCCACGAAGTGAGATCGACATTCAACCAACGCAGTCGCGGCGCAAGGCGTCAGCCGAGCCGCTTCTTGATGCTCCGCAGCTCCGCGATGTCGAGCACATCCTGCGGCCGGCCAGCGCGCTCCTTCATTGAAATCAGGTCGTCGATCGAAGCCACGAAGAACGTCCGCTGGTCGAGGGTGACCTCGACCGCGCGTTTCCGCAGCTCGTCGAACGCATCGCTCTCACCGACAAGCAGGTCGACCTCCGTGCTGCCATCTGGCGTGCGAAAGTTCAACGCCAGCATCCCCTTGTCCCGACGCCAGCGACGGACCTGATCCACGTCACGAATACGATCGACCGGCTCCGGAATGCGTGGACGGGCCCCCAGCGACCAGAGCAGATCGACCGCCGCCCGCCAGGACTCGGGTGTCAGGCTGGGCACGACATCGAGGTCGAACGTCACGCGCGAACCACCGTGGAGGGAAGCAGCAACTCCACCGACGATCACGAAATCAACGTGATGGTCGTGAAGCTGAGTCAGAATCTCGAGGAATCCGCTCGCCATGCGACTGCTGTTCCGTGAAAGCCTCGCGAAGGACGGTCAGGCTGCGGGCACGCTCGCCGAGCCTCCGCAGGCGGGCAGAGAAGGTCCGTTCGTTGAGCGGATCGATGGGCGACGTGTCGGCCTGAACACCCGTCCAGTCGACGCCGTCACCCTCTCGTGGCTGCACCGAGGACATTGTCCCAGCAATGTTGTCACGACACAACAGCGACAGGCCGGGGACACTCCGCTGCCGTCCTCCCCATGCTCATTGGCCGCTGTGGACGGCCCTGCCGATATAATCTGAAGGATCTTTGAGAGACATGGCGCTGTCTCCTGGCACCCAGCTCGGCGTCTACGAGGTCACCGCCAAGATCGGCGAAGGCGGCATGGGCGAGGTGTATCAGGCCCGCGACACCAAGCTCGACCGGGATGTGGCGCTGAAGGTGCTGCCGGAGGCGTTCACGGCCGACCCCGACCGGCTGGCGCGGTTCGAGCGCGAGGCCAAGGTGCTGGCCTCGCTGAACCATCCCAACATCGCGACGATTCACGGGCTGGAGGACTCGGGCGACGTCCGGGCGCTGGTTCTCGAATTGGTCGAGGGGCCGACGCTGGCGGATCGCATCGCGCAAGGCGCGATGCCAATCGACGACGCGCTGCCGATCGCCAAACAGATCGCGGAAGCCCTGGAGGCCGCCCATGAGCAGGGCGTCATCCACCGCGACCTGAAGCCGGCCAACATCAAGGTCAAGACCGACGGCACGGTGAAGGTGCTGGACTTCGGGCTGGCGAAGGCGTTCCAGCCTGAGGCCGGCGACCCGAACATGTCGCTGTCACCGACCGTCTCGTTGTCGGCGGCGGCGACACAAATGGGGATGGTGATCGGGACGGCCGCCTACATGGCGCCCGAGCAAGCGTCCGGCAAGATCGTGGACAAGCGGAGCGACGTGTGGGCCTTTGGCGTGGTCCTCCACGAAATGCTGACGGGACAGCGGCTGTTCGGCGGGGAGGACGTGTCGCATACGCTCGCCTATGTCCTGACGCAAGAGATCGACTGGAGCTCGCTGGCCGGCGACACGCCGGACAGCCTGCGCCGATTGCTACGCCGCTGTCTGGAGCGGAATCCGCGACAGCGCATGCGGGACATCGGCGACGCACGGATCGAGCTGGACGAACCGCAACTCCCGCCGACGACGCGGCCGACCGACCTCGTGACGCCGCCCGCGCCACGCATCTGGCAGCGTCCGGTCGTCATTGCCGGTGCGGTGCTGGTGGCGCTTGCGGCGGGTGCTGTCGCGAGCCGTCTGTTCTGGGCCACCGGTCTACCGTCGCCCGAGGTGAGGCGCTTCCCTGTCACGCTGCCCGACACCGATGCTTTCCCGCCTCCAGGGTTCGGAAGGGTGGCCCTCTCACCGGATGGTCGAACACTCGTCTACCGGGCTCAGCGAGACGGAGTCTCGCAGCTTTTTCGCCAGCCGATCGACCAGTTCGAGGCGACGACGATGCCTGGTATTCGAAGCAATGGCGAGCCGTTCTTCTCCCCGGACGGGCAGTGGCTCGGGTTCCTCATGGACCGTGTGCTACAGAAGGTCGCGTTGGCAGGTGGGCGGCCCGAGCCGCTGACGACGCTGGTGAGCGGCATGCGTGGCGCCCACTGGGGAGCCGATGACCTGATCGTCTATGGACTCGGTGAGCCGGGCGGCGCCCTGATGCAGATTCCGGCCGACGGAGGAAAAGAGCCGAC
>Ga0187827_10009561_pt1 | contig 10253 bp, 9 predicted proteins | sample ETNtaG_39_FD_167969 | JGI IMG/M metagenome (GOLD analysis project Ga0187827, IMG submission 167969) | Marine microbial and viral communities from oxygen minimum zone, Eastern Pacific Ocean - ETNP2014_SV_150_PacBio MetaG (Illumina Assembly) | ecosystem: Environmental > Aquatic > Marine > Hypoxic... | reverse complement strand
TTTTGGATGTACTTTGTCTGTTTTTGCGGAAGATAAAATTGAATTTGTGCCTTTAATAAATTTAGAAGAATTATCACCAACTTTTGAAGAAGATAAAGTTGAACTAGAAAAAATAGAAAAAAAAAATGTTAATTTAAATAATACCGAAAAAATATTAGAAAAACCTAATACTAAAAAAAATGAAAAAATTTCTATTAACTTAAAAGCGTTAGACAAAATTACAGCAAAAACATCAGCAATTAAATTAACCATTGGTGAAAAAAAATATTTTGGATCTTTAGAAATTAAGGCTTTAAAATGTCAACTTTCAGAAAATAATGATTCCACAGATACAGTCGCTTATCTGCAGGTCAAAGACTTAGCGACTAAAGACAATAATCAAGTTTTTTTATTTAACGGTTGGACTTTTGCTTCTAGCCCTACTTTGCAATCAATTGACCATCCAATTTATGATTTATGGATTATAAGTTGCGAAAATATCTAATAAAAATTTTCGTTAGTTAACCAGTTTACATCAAAGTCAGAACTAATAAATTTTTTATGTCGAAGTATTTTTTTGTGTAAATCGATGGTTGTAGTAACGCCTTCTATTACAAATTCATCTAGAGCTCTAAGCATTCTTTGTATTGCTTCTGTTCTATTTCGTCCTTGACATATCAATTTACAAATTAAACTGTCGTAATATGGCGTAATCTTACATCCCTGAAAAATAGCTCCGTCAACCCTGGTTCTAAAACCAGAGGGTTGATGACAAACATTAATAGTTCCTGGTGATGGTTGAAAATTTTTACTTGGATCTTCAGCATTAATTCTACACTCAATTGCGTGTCCTCTCGGTTTAATATCATCTTGAGTTAAAGCTGTATTACCCGTATTGGCTATCCATATTTGTTCTTTGACTATGTCTATTCCTGTAGTCATTTCACTTACCGGATGTTCAACTTGAACTCTTGTGTTCATTTCAAGAAAATAAAACATTCCGTTTTCATAAATATACTCAACTGTGCCAGCACCTTCATAACCAATTTTTTCTACCATTTTTATAGTTTTGTTTAATAAATCTTTTCTTATTTTTTCGTTTATAACGGGACTGGGAGTTTCTTCTATTAGCTTTTGATGTTTTCTTTGTACTGAGCAATCTCTCTCATTTAGATGAACAGTTCCATTTTTGCCTGATAAAATTTGTACTTCTATGTGTCTAGGGTTAGTAAAACATTTTTCTATATACACATTGTTATTACCAAAGTATTTTTTCGCTTCTAGTTTGGCCATTTGAAGAAGTTCTTCCAATTCTTCTGGTTTATTTACAATTCTCATGCCTTTTCCTCCACCACCACCAGAGGCTTTAATTAAAACTGGATAACCGATCTCATTACTGATTTTTTTTGCTTCATTAATTGATGCAATATTTTCACTTGAGCCTTCTATCACAGGTAATCCATTTTCTTTTGCAATTTTTCTGGCTTCGATTTTATTTCCCATTTTTTTAATTAAATCAAAACTAGGTCCAATAAATTTGATTCCATGCTTTGTAACAATTTCTGCAAATTGTGCATTTTCCGACAAAAATCCGTATCCGGGATGGATTGCTTCTGCCCCTGTAACATCAACTGCAGACATTAACGCTGCAATATTTAAATAACTATTTTGAGGTTTATGTGATCCTATGCAGATACCTTCATCTGCTAATCTTACATGCATAGCATCAGCGTCAACGTCTGAATGTACAGCTACAGTTGATATTCCCCATTCTTTGCAGGCTCTAATTATACGAACCGCTATTTCTCCGCGGTTAGCAACTAAGATTTTCTTAAACATTATTTCAGCGAAATAAGCTGTTGACCAAATTCTACAGGTTCACCATCTTTGACTAGAACTTTACTTACTACACCATCTTGTGTCGAGGGAACATGATTCATTGTTTTCATTGCTTCAACAATCATAATTGTTTGTCCCTTTTTTATTTTTTGTCCAACTTCTACAAATTTTTTACCTCCAGGGTCTGCAGCCAAGTATGCTGTTCCTACAATTGGAGATGTTATCTTTAAGTCTGTATCAATATTTTTTTCAATATTGAATTTTTTTTTTACTTCGGTAGATATAACACTAGGATAATTTGTTGTTCGAGAAACTTTTACTTTGGTTGCCCCATCCGCATACTCAATCTCACTAAGATTAAACTCTTTTAAATAACCTACAAGTTCTTCAATAATCTTTTTATCAATTTTCATTTTGTTTATTAAGAATTTCTTTCATTGAATTTAATGCCATAATATATCCATTTACACCAAATCCACAAATAATTCCTTTTGCCGCTTTGCTTATTATAGATTTATTTCTAAAATCTTCACGATTATAAATATTTGTGATATGTATCTCTATCGTAGGTAATTTAATTGCTAAAAGTGCATCTAAAATTGCAACTGAAGTATGTGTATAGCCAGCGGCATTAATTATTATACCATTAAAAACACCCTTTGCCTTTTGTATTGTTGTGACTATTTCGCCTTCAATATTAGATTGATCAAATTTTATTTTGACACCAATTAATTTAGCATGCGATTCACAATTTTTTTTTACTTCATCAAGAGTCATTTTACCATATTTAGATTTCTCTCGTTCCCCAAGAAGATTTAAATTAGGTCCATTTATTATTAGTATTTTTTTTGTCATTTAAATAAGTTACAATAAAACAAATGGATAACTTAAATGTGGCACAAATACAATTAAATGGAAAATCCTACGAAATAAATAATGGTATTAATTTAAGTAAACTATTGAATAAGCTTAAAATTCAAAAGAATAAGGTGGCAATAGAAGTTAATGGTGAAATTGTTGAAAAAAATAAATATCCAAACTTAATTTTAAGAAAAAATGACAAAGTAGAGATTGTTCATTTTATTGGTGGAGGCTAAGATTTTATGCCGGATGATTTCATAATAGCTAATAAAAAATTTAAATCACGATTAATTGTGGGGACAGGAAAATATAAAGATTTTGAAGAAACAGCAGACGTAATTAAAGCATCTGCAGTAGATATAGTTACAGTAGCGGTTCGCAGAGTTAATATTTCTAATAAAGATCAACCTTTGTTAATGGATTATATCGATCCAAAAATTATTACTTATCTTCCAAATACTGCTGGATGTTTTACATCTGATGAAGCTCTTAGAACACTTAGATTGGCCAGAGAGATAGGAGGTTGGAAATTAGTGAAGTTAGAAGTTCTAGGTGATAAAAAAATATTATATCCCAACATGATTGAAACAATAAAATCAACAGAAGCTTTGGTCAAAGAAGGTTTCGAAGTTATGGTTTATTGTACAGACGATCCAATCTTATCAAAAAAATTAGAAGATGCTGGTGCATGCGCTATTATGCCATTAGCTGCTCCTATAGGTTCCGGGATAGGAATACAAAACAAAACAAATATAACCTTAATAAAAGAACAATCATCAGTACCAGTAATTGTTGACGCTGGTGTAGGAACAGCTTCAGATGCTACCATTGCTATGGAACTAGGCTGTGATGGTGTCTTAATAAATACGGCAATTGCTGAAGCAAAAAATCCAGTTTTAATGGCAGGAGCTATGAAACATGCCGTTATAGCAGGCAGAAAGGCTTTTAAGGCTGAGAGAATGAAAAAAAGAAAATATGCATGCGCTTCATCACCTCAAGAGAATTTAATTTAAATTTTCAGAAAATTATTAATTAGCCGTTTTTCTAAAATTAAAATCGTTTCTCTTTTTTTTTGATCGATAATTATATTTCTTTTTAAATTTATTTTTTTTTACAAATCTTTTATTAGCAAATTTGTTTCTATCATAATTTTGTTTTATAAAACTATTTTCAATAGGTTCAATATTTTCAATTTTTTTTATTATTTTTTTATTTTTATTTAGTAGATCTATTTTATACTCGGGAATTACTAAAGCGTTATCTGATATTATATTAAATTCTAGTTTATATTTTGCTTTAAAATGATTTATTTCCTTTATTAAATTTTCCTCTATATAAGTTTTAACTTTTTGAGGTACGTTTATATTTATAATTTTTGCTTTGTTAGAAAATGCTAATTCTTCGCTTTTTTTAATAATTTTTAATGCAAAAGAATCAAGAGAAAGCGTCATATTCCATCTTACAGAACTTTCTCTTAATCTTTGTCTTGTCATTTCAAGCAGACCAAAATTACCAATTCTTCCAAACTGAATCCTAGCTCTATCATCCTTTAATTTTTCCCTTAACTTTCTTTCAACAATTCTTTTATTGTAATAATTATTCATATCAATGAAATCAATTACTATTAGGCCAGAAAGATCTCTTATTTTAATTTGTCTAGATATTTCTTCTGCTGCTTCGAGATTGGTCTTTAAAGCTGTTTTTTCTATATTTGTTTCTTTTATTGATTGACCTGAATTTATATCAATAGATACAAGAGCTTCAGTCGGGTTGATAACTAAATATCCACCAGATATTAGTTTTACAGTTGGTTCAAAGATTCGGTTTAAACTTTTTTCGATTCCTGCTTCATGAAAAAGTGGTATTTTTCCTCTATATTTTTTTATTTTTTTAACATTTTCGGGCATAAAAAATTTCATAAAGTTTTTTGTCTTTTGATAACCTTCGTTACCATCTACAATTATATTTTTTGTTTCATTATTATAGATATCTCTTATTGCTCTTTTAATAATATCCCCTTCTTCATAAACTAGACTAGGAGCTATAGATTTAACGGTTTTCACCTTAATTTTTTCCCACTCACTAATGGTATTTAAAATATCTTTGTTAATTTCATTTTTAGTTTTGTTTAAACCTGCGGTTCTAACTATTATTCCCATAGTTTCAGGAATTTTTATTTCTTGAAGAAAGCTTCTGATTTTTTTTCTATCATCAGAATTGACTATTTTTCGAGAAATTCCACCACCTTTTGGTGTATTTGGCATTAAAACACTGTACTTGCCTGCTAAAGATATGAAAGTTGTTAAAGCAGCACCCTTTTGGCCTCTTTCATCTTTTAAAATTTGAACTAAAATTATTTGATCTGGTTTAATTACTTCCTGTATTTTATATCTTTTAATACCATGTTTTTTTTTTAGTTCATTAAATTGGTTATTTCTTTCTAACGGTAAACTTTCATCTTTATTTTTTTCATCATTAACGACTATTTCATTTTCATTATTATTGTTATTTACAGAATTTGTATTAAGCTTTCCATCTTGTACTTTCTCAACTTCTTCAACTTTTTTACTTTTTTCTTTAAGTTCTAACCTTAAACTTTCTTCCTCTTTTTTTAATCTCTCTTTGTCATCGTGAGGTATTTGATAGTAATCCGATTGAATATCGTTAAATGCTAAAAAACCATGTCTTTGTTTTCCATAATTAACAAAGGCTGCCTGTAAAGAAGGTTCAATTCTGCTGACTTTTCCTAAATAAATATTATTTTTTAAATAAAGTTTATTTTTGTTTTCGTACTCATATTCTTCAATATGATCATTTGATTTGAGTACAATTCTTGTCTCATCTGGATGCGAGGCATCGATGTATAAATTTTTTTCCATGAAAACCGGTTCCTGTTTTTATTAATTGTTTTGTTCATAAATTTGAATTTTGTTAGTTACTATGATCTCTGTATACCTTAAATTTATTAATAAATATACGTATTTTTTTCTATCAATTTACACTTTAATCTAGAAATGCCTTAAGAAAGCCAAAATTAATTCATTTCATTAAGCTAATGCCGAATTTTTTAAAAAAAGCTATAAAATTAACAATCATAATTTTTACTCTCGGTTTGCTTTTTATATTCTCAACTCTTTGGTATTTTTCAACAGGCCTTCCAGATTACAAAATACTAGCTAATTATAAGCCCCCAATATCAAGTAGAGTTCATTCTGGTGAAGGTCAATTAATAGCCGAATATGCTTTACAAAAAAGATTATTTATTCCTTATGACTCAATTCCTGAAAAGATAATTTACTCATTTTTATCATCAGAAGATAAAAACTTTTTTTCTCATCCAGGAATTGATGCGAAAAGTATCACAAGAGCAATAATTAAAAATTTAAAGAATTATTTTTCAGAAAAAAGATTGGAAGGAGCGTCCACAATAACACAGCAGGTAGCAAAAAACTTTCTCTTAACAAGTGAAGTTTCTTTAAAAAGAAAGATTAAAGAGGCCATTTTAGCATTTAGAATTGAAAGAGCATATTCAAAACAGAGAATTATGGAGTTATATCTAAACCAAATATATTTGGGAGAGGGTACATATGGAGTTGCTGCTGCAAGCTTAGAGTATTTTGACAAATCGGTTAATGAGCTAGGTTACGAAGAGGCTGCTCTTCTAGCCGCGCTCCCGAAAGCACCTAACAAATATAATCCATATAAATCAATAGAAAGAGCTAGGGCAAGAAGAAATATAGTTTTGAAAAATTTATATGACAATTCATATATTAATAATATTGAATATAAAGAGTTAAAAAATAAAGAAATAAAAACTAATAAAAGGAAGATTAAACTTCTTGAGGAGGCAAATTTTTACTCCGAAGAAGTAAGAAGAATAGTTAGTGATATCTACGGTTATGATGATTTATATAAAGGTGGTTTATCAATAAGAACACCTCTAAATTCCGACTATCAGATTGAAGCCGTAAAAGCTCTCAGGGAAGGCCTGGAAGAGTACGATAAAAGACATGGTTGGAGAGGTCCTATAACAAATTTAAATTCAGTAGACTGGCAAAACAAAATTCAGGAATTTATTCCTGATAGAAGTTTAAACTGGAAATTAGCGAAAGTTATTAGTGTAGATAAATTAATTTTAAAGATTGAAATTGAAAACAAAGAAATAGGTTTTATAGATTTTATAAATGTTAACTGGGCAAGAAAAAAAAGTTTTGAAGACTTATTAAAATTAAACGACATTATTTATGTAAGTAAAATAAAAAAAAATAAATGGAGTTTGAGGCAATTGCCAAAAATAAACGGTGCCATTGTTGTGATGGACCCCTATACAGGAAGAGTGTTAGCTATGGTTGGCGGTTTTAGCTTTAAATTAAGTGAATTTAATAGAGCAACACAAGCAAAAAGGCAACCCGGTTCTGCATTTAAACCTATTGTTTACGCAGCAGCATTAGAAAATGGTTTTACTCCATCAACTTTAGTTTTGGATGCACCTTTTGTTATTGATCAAGGTGAAGGATTAAAAACTTGGAAGCCGGAAAATTATGGAAAAAAATTTTACGGTCCCTCGACTTTAAGAACTGGTATTGAAAAATCTAGAAATTTAATGACGGTACGAGTAGCACAAAAAGTTGGTTTTGATCAAATTTCACAAATTACAAAAAATTTTGGGATATATAATGATGTTCCTGAGTTGTTGTCAGTTTCTTTAGGTGCTGCAGAAACTACTTTAGCTTTATTAACAAATGCTTATTGTTCATTTGTTAATGGTGGAAAAAAAGTTACTCCTATATTTATCGATAGAATTCAAGACAGAAGGGGAAAAACGATATTTAATGCTGACAAAAGAGAATGCATAGGTTGCAAAAAAATTTCATATCTGAAAGATGAAGTACCTTTTATACAAAATGATAGAGAACAAATTATTTCACCAGAAACCGCTTATCAAATTACATCTATGTTGGAAGGAGTTATTAAACGAGGCACTGGTAGAAAACTTAAAAATTTAAACTTAATTTTAGCTGGCAAAACTGGAACAACAAACAAAAATATGGATGCGTGGTTTTTAGGTTTTACATCAAAATTAACTATAGGAGTATATGTTGGTTTTGATGATCCTAAAACTTTAGGTAAATACGAAACAGGAGCGAAAGCAGCCTTACCTATTTTTAAAAAATTTGTTGAAAAAGTGGTTAAGAAAAAAGACGCATTTCCCTTTAAAGTTCCACAAAACATCAGCCTAGTGTTAATAGATGTAGAAAGTGGATTGCAGCCAAGTGATAAAACGAAAAAAATCATATATGAATCTTTTAAAACAAAAGGCGATATTATAGTTGGTCTTGAAAATTTATCTAATAAAGATAGATTAAGTTATTATGATTTTGAAAATAAAAAAGCAATTTTAAAATTTTATTAAAAATGGAAGATATAAAAAAAATAATTTTTGAAACTAAAAGAATAATAGATAATGTTAGGGGGTATCTTTGAAAAAAATAAAATCAAAGAAAAAATTAACAAATTTGATAAAAAAATTTCACATGAAAATTTTTGGAAAGATAAACTAGCTGCACAAAAAATTCTTAAAGAAAAAAATTTTTTTGAAATCATTATTAAAAACTTCGATTTAACAGTAAATGAACTAGAAAATTTAGAAGAACTTTTAGAACTTGCCTCAAATGAAAAAAATACTGTAGTAATAAAAGATTGTGAAAAAAAAATAAATTCATTGCTTAAGCAAATTAAAAAAACTGAAGTTTCATGTTTTTTATCTGACGAAAATGATCGTTTAGATACTTATTTGGAGATACATGCTGGCGCTGGAGGGACAGAAAGTCAAGATTGGGCTCAAATGTTGAGAAGAATGTATTCGAAATGGATAGAAAAAAAAAAATGTAAATTTGAAATAATTAGTGAACACAGAGGAGATGAAGCAGGAATAAAATCCAGCACACTTAAAATTATTGGACACTACATGTACGGGTGGTTAAAATCTGAATCAGGAGTTCATAGATTAGTAAGAATTTCACCTTTTGATTCTGGAGCAAGAAGACACACTAGTTTTGCAAGTGTTTGGGTTTTTCCAGTCGTTGATGATAGCATTAAAATAGATATTAAAGAAAAAGATATAAGAGTGGATACGTATAGGTCCAGCGGAGCAGGTGGACAACATGTAAACACAACAGATAGCGCTGTTAGAATAACTCATCTACCAACTAATATTGTTGTTCAGTGTCAAAATGAGAGATCTCAGCACAAAAATAAAGAAACATGTTTTAATATGCTCAAAGCTAGATTGTACAATTATGAAATGCAAAAAAAAGAAGAAGATTCAGAAAATTTAGCAAAATCAAAAACCGATATTGGATGGGGGCATCAAATAAGATCGTATGTTTTGCAACCTTATCAATTAGTGAAAGATCTTAGAAATAATTTGGAAAATACCGATCCAGAGAGCGTATTAGATGGTGAAATAGATGGTTTTCTTGAAGCTGCGCTTTATCAAACGAAGAAAAAAAACAAATAAATATGGGTAAATTTTTCTTAAGATTTTTCGTAATAATTTTTATACTCGCGATTTCGATAATATTTTTTCTTAGTTATATCGGATTAGAAACAAATAAATTCAACGATTTAATCAAAAGTAAGGCTAACGAAGCACATCAACATGTTAAATTGGAGTTTAAAAAGACAAAAATACATCTTAACCCAAAGGAATTAAATCTTGTAGTCAAACTACAAAAACCAAAAGTTTTAATTAAAAATAATGAAATTATTTTATCAAAATTGGATTTGTTTTTACCATTAAGATCATTCATTACTTCTGATTTTTTATTAAAAAGAGCTCAAATCGCATTTTTCGAAAATAATATTAAAGACTTATCTAAAATTACTGGTCTTTTTTTACCAAAAATTATTAACAAACAGCTTAATAAAATATTTAAAGAAGGAAATTTAGAAGGTGAATTCGTTATCCCTTTTGAACCTGATGGTAGCATAGGAAAAGACTATGGATTTTCAGGAAAAGTTATAGATGCTTCGATCGATTTGCCTAAAGGTTTTTTAATCAAAAATTTAACTACCGAAATAAATCTTGGCAAAGAAATCGAAAATGGTGGTTTGGTAGCAACAATTAGAAAGGGATCTTTATTTGATTTACAATTAGCTGATAGCATAATTAATTTGAAACTTAAGAAAGATGAAACAATAATAAAAAGTTTGCTCCATACAAATGGTAAAATAAGTTTTTCTCAAATTAAAGAAATATCATCATTATTAGGTTTAAAAGTTAATTCTTTTAAAGATATTAATGGAAAAGTTGACCTAAAAACAAAAATTAATTTTATTTTAGATAAAAAATTTAAAATAAAAAATTTATCATATGTTGTGACAGGTGATATTGCTCATTTTGCAATAGATACCGAGGAAAAAAAAATAATTAAAAAGTATTTACCAGAATATAATTCAAAAATAGTTCTTAAGAATACAAATATTAAATTATTTAATTCCGAATCTGATCTCATTACGGAGTTGAATGGATCGATAAGAGTTAAAGATCATTTTGATAATTTTTAAGTTAA
>Ga0187827_10009560_pt1 | contig 10254 bp, 10 predicted proteins | sample ETNtaG_39_FD_167969 | JGI IMG/M metagenome (GOLD analysis project Ga0187827, IMG submission 167969) | Marine microbial and viral communities from oxygen minimum zone, Eastern Pacific Ocean - ETNP2014_SV_150_PacBio MetaG (Illumina Assembly) | ecosystem: Environmental > Aquatic > Marine > Hypoxic... | reverse complement strand
TGCCATTCGACCCTCTCCTACTAAACCGCTAGCTAATTCACCAGATTGTGCTGGAATAAATTTATTTCCAAATACTATTAACTTTCCAATATTCTTCTTTGTAGAAGGATGTTTATACATATCTAAGTCCATAGCAGGAGCAAAATACACAGGGCATTTTGCTGAAAGATAAGTAGCAAGTAATAAATTATCACATTCTCCAACAATCATCTTACCCATTGTTTTTGCCGTTAGTGGTGCAATGAGCATTAAATCAGCCCATTGCCCTAGCTCTACATGACTATTCCAATCCTTTGATTCTTCATCAATCATTTTGGTAAGCACAGAATTACCTGATAATGTAGATAATGTAAGTGGAGTAACAAAGTCTAAAGAAGCATCTGTTTGAATTACTTTTACTAACGCCCCAACTTTTTTAAGCTCTCTTACAATAGAAGCTGCTTTGTATGCTGCAATACTAGCTGTAACTCCTAGTATCACTTTTTTGTTCTTAAGCATCCTTCTCTTTTGAATTATCTGAAGGTATATCTTCTTCAACTTCATCAACATCTCTTATATATACCTCATCTTCAAGAAGTTCTTTTACGGCAATAGCCCAAGGTTTTGGTAATCGCTCATAAAATTTTGACACTGCAATTTGTTCAGTGTTCTCAAAAACCTCTTCTAACTCATCGGAATAAGTAGCAAATTCATCTAATTTTGCTAAAAGTTCGGATTTCATTCTTTCGTTAATTTGCTCACTTCTTTTTACCATAATAGAAAGAGATTTATAAATATTTCCTGTTTTGCTAGTAATATCTTTTACATCTCTGGTAATTGTGGTTTGAGCTGCTCCTGTTTTTTTGAATTTCATAATTTAAGATTATTTAATTAATTCTATTTGTTTTAATGTCTTTTCTTGTATGCTTTTTGCTTGTTTTAATAACTTACTATTAGGATACTTTTCCGTAAAGTTATTATAAGCATCCATAGTCCCTGCCAACCGCTCCTCTTGTTTGGTGCTAATACTATTCTTAGCTAATTTAAAAGTAGATTCAATAATTAAAAAATAAATTTCTTCCTCATAATCACTACCAGGAAAATCGAGAAGTACATTCTTCAAAGCAATAATTGCAGATTTATAATATTCTGTTTTATAATATTGTTTAGCATTAAAGAATGCTTTCTTAGCTAACTTCCCTCTTAATTCATCTATTAAATCATTACACTTTTGCAAGCTATCATTCTCAGAATAAAGATTAGTAAAAAGCTGTAATTGATTAATAGCTTTGTAGGTGTTTTTACTGTCTAGCTTGTAAATTGGTGATTCTAAATAATAGCAATAAGCAGTCATGTATTGACATTCCTGAGTATGTCTACCGTTAGGATAAGTTTGAGTATAAGTATTAAACAAATAAGATGCTAATAAATAATCTCCTAATGAAAAATGACAATATGCATAATAATAATTGACTTCTTCTGCTTTTGCAGAACCTCTAAAAGCTGTAGAGAGTTCTTCTAGAAGCGGTAAGGCTCTATTGTAATCATCTTTTTCATAGTACATCACTGCTTTTTCAAACTTCAAGTTTAAATCCGAACTTCTAAGAATCTTCTGATACTTACTACAAGAAGTCACTACTAAAGAAAATAAAAGTATAGTTGTTATTTTTCTCATCATATTATTAAAATGGCTGCAAAGATAATTGCATTAATCGAAACTTCCTAAATTATTTTTCAACTAATCTTCCTGATAAGGAACTAAGAAATACAAAAATCATTGTTGTTTATCTAAGGTGATTCACAAACAAAAAATGGCTATTTATTTATGTAAGTATTCAAGTTGTTAAAAGTCTCATTTGTAACAGCCACAAGTGGCGGTCTTAAAATATTCTTACAAATCCCTAAGATATTTAAAGTTGCTTTAATGCCAGCAGGGTTTCCATCAATATAAAGCGGTTCGTAAATAGGATTTAACTTTCCGTGTAAATCTTCTGCTTTTTGAAAATCTCCTGCAAGCCCAGCATTTACCATTGCTGAGAATTCTTTTGGATGCGATTGCCCAATTACTGCAATTACGCCATCCCCTCCCATCTTAATTATTCTTGAAGTTAATCCATCATCCCCTGATAAAATCAAAAAGTCTTTTGGTTTCCTTTTTATGATTTTCTCAATTTGATCTAAATCTCCTGATGCTTCTTTTACTGCAACTATATTCTCAAAATTCTTAGCCAATCTTAAAGTAGTTTCAGCAGAAATATTTGAGGCAGTACGACCTGGAACATTGTATAAAATTATAGGTAGAGGACTTACTTCGGAAAGTAATTTATAATGCAAATAAATCCCTTCTTGAGTTGGCTTATTGTAATAAGGAGAAACAGATAGAATCGCATCAATTCCATCAAAATTTGTATTTTTTAATTCTTCTACTAAAGCAAAAGTGTTATTTCCGCCAATACCTTGAACAATCGGTAATCTGCCATTATTTATTTTTTTACAAAAAGCAACTACCTCTTTTTTTTCCTCTCTAGTAAGAGTAGCACTCTCTCCTGTTGTTCCTAGCACCACCAAAAAGTCTACTCCTCCAGAAATTGTGTAGTTTATAAGCTTTTCCAAACTTGTAAGATCAATGGAGAGATCCTCATTAAATGGAGTAACTAGTGCTATTCCCGTTCCTTTTATTTTGTGCATTTTATTTGTTAATCAGATTTAAATAGTATTTGATCTCTTCCATTAAATGTTCTTCTCCTTTCTCTTTTTCTAGTTTTATCATTAAGTCATATATCTCATACCCATCCTCAAATTGTCCAATTTTAAAATGTGCTAAAGAACTTGCTACCAAATACTTAATAGGAATGCAACTACTATCAGATAAGTTGATAAGTATATCATATTCTTTTTTTACAAAATTTTTTATAATATAGTTTTGTGGTTTGTAGTACCAATTCAAATCTTTCAGATAAAAGAAATCATAATTTAGTTTAGGAATATGACAATTATCTAACTTCTTTTTATTTACATAACCCAATGCCTTTACATCTTTTTTTAAATCAAAAAAATACTTAACAAATGGCTCAATTTTTTTAATCTGTTCAGCATTGGTTGCCTCATATAATATACCGATAGACTTTGCTTTTCCCAGGTTACTTACCTCTTTTAATCGTTTGTTTGCTCTCAAATCTCTTTGAAAAACCCACTGACCTATTTTATGTTTAAAATTTTCTAAAAATTGCATTAATTAATCATTTCTAAGAATTCTAATTCCTCAATAATTTCTAATTCATATCCCTCTTCATTAAACTTTATAATTTTCTTCATTTTAACAGGTCCAGGATTCCTGCCTACAATAATAAAGTTTGTTCTTTTCGTTATATTATGATCAATATCTGCACCTAAATATTTTACTTTATTCGCAGCTTCTTTCCTGCTGATATTTGACAAAACTCCTGTAAAAACTACTTTCTTCATATAAAAAGGGCTGTTACTATCAGCATGTGCAAAATCTGGCTTTAATACACTTCCTTTTATCCTATCGGTTTCCTGATAATCAACTTTAGTATTTGTTAAAATTAAATCATCAAATGAAGTTTCCTTAACTTTTTGTAATTTCATATAAACTTTAGCACACGCTTTCGCATCTTCTAATGCATCATGATGATGTTTTAAATCAATTTGCAAAATATTACATAAATCTTCTAGTGACTTTTTTGACATTCTATAAGTGCATTTATAATTCAATTTTGGCTTCTCAATATTATAATACGCTAAAGTTTGATGAATGCAATCAATATCAAAATCTGTATTATGACATACAATCAAGGTGTTGTGCAATATATGTTTAATTTCTTCCCAAATCTTGTCAAATGTTTTCGCATAAATTGTGTCTTCAGAATTTAGACCATGCACTCTTGTATTATGTATAGAGTATTTGTTCTCAGGTGGCTGCACCAAAAAACAATACTCTTCTTTAATTTTATCCTTCTTCACAACAACAATTCCTATTTGACAAATACTCCACCTCTTCCCAATTGCAGTTTCAACATCTAATGCTACAAAATCCATTATTTAATTTTATTAATAAATTCTTCTTCTGAAATTATGATAATCCCAAGTTTTTCTGCTTTTATTTTCTTGGAAGGCCCCATATTTTCACCAGCTAATACAAAAGTAGTGTTTTTTGAAATGCTGCTTACATTCTTTCCTCCATGTTCTTCTACTATCTTTTTGAGGTCAGCCCTGCTAAATTGAGAAAACATACCAGTAATTACAATTCTCATCTCATCAAGTTTACTGGATTTCTTTTCATTTCTCTCAAAGTAAAGATTTAAACCATTTTCTTTCAATCTTTTAACTAACTCAATATTTCGAGTGTCTGAAAAATAATCAACTATACTTTTTGCAATTTCAGGTCCAATATCACTTACATTCTCAATATCATCAATGTTTTGTTTAAGTAAATTATCAATTGTTTTAAATGATTTTACTATAACCTGTGCTACTCTCTCACCAACATGTCTAATTCCAAGTCCAAAAAGCACTTTTGCAAATGGTTTGTGTTTAGATGCTTTAATACTTTCTAAGAGTTTATCTATTGATTTTTCTTGTAATACTACTTTGTTTCTTTCAGATACTTTAATGAAAAAATCTGATATCTTATTATCTTGATTTTCTAAAAATAAATCAGACTTAAATTTCTCAATTTCATCAATATAGTTACAGCTTAAAACAACCTTTTTTAATTCTTCCAAACTATAATAGTTTATGCCAGCTAATTGAATAGAATTAATAAAAGGAATATATCCTTTTAAGCCAAGATTATTAATATTGTCAAAAAAAGTAATCCAATCAATATTTGTTTTTATAAAACTAATAATTTTTTTACTTTTATCTTCCGCTATCTTCTCACTTATACCATTTATTTGTAATAAATCAAATAATTCTTTTTCATTTGAAATGTCAGATAAATTTTTATAATTAGCTAATATTATTTTCGCAATTTCTCTTGAGAAAATAGTTGGTTTCTTTGTAAACAGAAGTGCATAATTTTTGACTTGTAATTGATTATGAAACTTTACAGAACTATCATATGTTTCTTTAAATTTTGTTAAACCTATTATTTGATTTCTTTTTGAATTTAAAGTAAAAATATCTGATATATCATTCAAAAACTTCTTTTCAATTAACATTTCAATAGTCTCCCCTCCAAGCCCATCAATATCCATTGCTTTTCTGCTAATAAAATGTTCAAATTTTCCTTTTATCTGTTTCGGACAATTGTCAGCATTTGGACAATAATGCTTAGCATCTCCCTCTTTGCGTTCCAACTTAGAATTACATGATGGGCAATGAGTAATATATACTGTTGGTATGGAAAATAAATCCCTATCTTTTAACTCTACTCCAACTACTTTTGGGATAATCTCTCCTCCTTTTTCAACAAATACTCTATCCCCTATTCTTATATCTAATTTTGCAATTTGATCTGCATTATATAATGATGCGCGCTTTACGTTTGTCCCTCCCAACTGTACAGGCTCTAAATTAGCAACAGGAGTTATTGCTCCAGTACGTCCTATTTGATAGATAATTTCCTTTAAAATAGTGGAAACTTGCTGAGCCTTAAATTTATAAGAAATTGCCCATCTTGGAGATTTTGCAGTAAACCCCATTTGCTCTTGTAAGGTAGTATTGTTTACTTTAATTACAATCCCATCGATTTCATAAGGTAAACTATTGCGTCTTGTTTCCCACTTATTAATATATTTAAATACCCCTTCAAGAGATGAGTATTTTTCAATCTCTGATGGAATTTTAAATCCCCATCCCTTTGCTTTTTTAAGATTTTCATAATGATTATTGCTTGGTAAATTATCGCCTAACAAATAATATAAATAACAATCCAAAGGACGCTTAGCAACTTCCTTTGTGTCTAGTAGTTTTAAACTTCCTGAAGCAGTGTTTCTTGGATTTGCATATTGCTCAAATCCCTCTTTCTCTCTTTGTTTATTCATTTTTTCCAAACCAGCAATTGGTAAGAAGATTTCACCTCTAATTTCAAAGTTAGCAGGATAATCACCATCTAATTTTAAAGGTATGCTTTTAATAGTTTTTACATTTTCTGTTACATTATTGCCTTGTGTTCCATCTCCTCTTGTTAACGCTTGTACCAATTGTCCATTTTCATAGGTCAAGCTAATAGAAATTCCATCATATTTAAGTTCGCATACATATTCAAAAGCATCATCTGTTAGTTTGTGTAATCTTGTATCAAAATCATGCAAATCATCAGAAGAATAAGTGTTTCCTAAGGAGAGCATTCTATATTTATGCTTGATGGTTTTAAAGCCATCTAACACAGTACCTCCTACCCTTTGTGTTGGAGAATTAATATCAAATAAATCAGGACTTTTATCTTCTAATTGTTGCAGTTCAAGAAGTAACTTATCAAACTCAGAATCAGAAATTAAAGGAGTATCCAAAACATAATACGAATGATTGTGCTTAGTTAACTCTTTTCGTAAGAACAATATGCGTTCTTTATCAGTCATTTATTTTATAGGGCAAACATTCATAAGTGCTAATCCTAAATCCTCATTAAACTCTCTGTGAATCTCATGATCAATTATTTGCATTACTCCTTCAAAAGTTGCTGAAATAGTCGCCTCATTTAAATGCCCTCCAAAGGCTTTACATTCATTATTAGCTACACTAATGTGAATATGAGGAAATGGTTCTCCATCTTTCAAAGTTATATTCCCAGTAGCTTGAAGAATTTCTAGATTTCCTTCAAAAGTTTTAAAGATATATTCTTTTATATTTAAATCAATATACCCCATCTCAATTTTACTACAGGCTCCAATTCCATTTATAGATGCTAGCCTTACATTTTCAGCAGTTGCAATCCTTTGAGTAGATTCCATTAATCCTTCACCCATCTCTAATCGGAAGACTATCTTATTTTCTATTCTTTTATATTCCATTGTTTATAATTTTTAAGTAATCAAAAATAACTATTTCCAAATGGCTTTTATCATTCTATCCTTATCATTTATATCTTTTTTTAACGCTATGTCAACAAAGCCAATTTTGCTTAGCATTTCTAAAATTTCACTCCCATATTGCTCATTAATTTCAAAAAATAATTTACCTTCAAAATTTAAGTATTTTGCTGCTAAACGCCCAATTTTTTTGTAAAATAATAAAGGATCTTTATCAAATGTAAAAAGCGCCAAGTGTGGCTCATATTGCAATACATTAGCTTTCATATTCTGTTTTTCAGATTCTAAAATATAAGGAGGGTTACTTACTATTACATCCAAATTTAATAAAGAAGTGCTTTGCAGAATATCTTGCGTACAAAATTTAATATCTACTTTATTCAGTTTTGCATTTTCTTTAGCTACTTCTAGTGCTTTCTCACAGTTATCAATTGCAGTAACTTGTGCAGAAGAGTGTTTGGCTAGTGAAATAGCAATACAACCACTACCAGTTCCAATATCAAGTATTGAATTGAAATCTTCCTTTAAAATCCAATCAACCAATTCCTCAGTTTCTTTCCTAGGGATTAAAGTATGTTTATTTACTTTATATTTCAAACCATAAAACTCTGTTTCACCTAAGATATATTGTATTGGTTTGTTTTCTTTTAACTCATTAATTATCTGTTTTATACAATCAGATTTTTTTATTGAAATAACTTTATTCGAATAAATAATAGTGTCAGATCTATTTAACCCCAAAAGATACTGAATAACAAGATATGCCCAAACTGTAATTTCTCTTGCATCAGCAATACCATTTAATTCTTCTTTAAAATATGGTATAATATTGCTAACTTTCATAAGGCAAATGTAATAATTTGGCTATTTTTGAGCCATGCAAAACAGGGAGATTTTTATGAAAAAATGTTTAGAATTAGCTAAAAAAGGAATTGGCTATGTTTCTCCTAATCCAATGGTTGGCTGTGTTGTAGTTTTTAATGAACAAATAATTAGTGAAGGATATCATCAGGAATATGGTGCAGCTCATGCAGAAGTCAATGCTATAGAGAATGTAAAAGATAAATCTTTACTTAAAAAGTCAACTCTTTATGTAAATTTAGAGCCATGTGTACATTTCGGAAAAACACCTCCTTGCGCCAACTTAATAATTGAGAGTGAAATACCAAAAGTTGTTATTGGATGTAGAGATTCTTTTTCAGAGGTTTCAGGAAAAGGAATTGAAAAAATACAAAATACAGGAATTGAAGTAATTGTAGGAGTTTTAGAAAAAGAAAGTAGAGAGTTAAATAAAAGATTTTTTACTTTTTATGAGAAAAAAAGACCCTATATTATCTTAAAATGGGCAGAAAGTAAAGATGGTTTTATGGCGCCTATTAATCAAAACAAACCTTTTTGGATGACCTCTAGTGAATCTAAGAAATTAGTACATGAGTGGAGAGCAGAAGAAGAAGCAATTATAGTTGGTAGAATTACTGCTAAAAAAGACAATCCATCTTTAACTGTAAGAGAAGTTGCTGGAAGCAATCCTATTAGAATTATAATTGACAAAAATTTAAAACTTCCTAGTGATTTAAATCTATTTAATTCTGAAGCAAATACAATAATCTTTAATACCATAAAATCAGAAGAAACTGGCACTAATCAGTTTATAAATATTGACTTTAATTATCTGATAGAAAACCTATTAGAGGAATTACATAAACAAAATATTCAATCTGTTATAATTGAAGGAGGCAGTACAACTTTACAATCATTTGTTGACGCTAATATATGGGATGAGGCAAGAATTTTCAAAGTAAACAAAACATTAGATGATGGGGTAAAAGCACCAACTATTGAAGGAAGAATTATTTCAGAAAAATGGATTGGAGGAGATGAATTAGAAATTATAATAAATAGATGATTGCTTTAATCCTCACTATTATTCTAACAACTGTTTTATTCCTAGTATTTAAAGAATATGCAAAGCGGGATATCAACACCCACCAAGCTATTACTTTCAACTATTTAACAGCTGCACTTTTAGCGCTTTTTATAGGGGGAAATAATTACAATCCTATTATAATAATTAATACAGATTGGTTCTTGCCTACAATAGCATTGGGAGGATTCTTTATTTTTATGTTTAATATCATGGCGCTTACTACTCAGAAATTGGGAATCTCCATTGGATCCATAGCATCTAAAATGTCACTGATTATTCCTGTAATTGGAGCTATTATTTTTCAAAATGCAACTCTTAATTTCCACAAAGCAATAGGAATAATTGTTGCAATTATTGCCGTCTATCTTACTTTCAAAAAAAGTAGTGCTAATACTAAAAATTTGACATTGGCTATTGCATTATTTATTGGTGCTGGAATTCTAGATATGTGGCTCGATTTGATTCGAAATAACTACCTTTCATCAAATATTGATTTTAATCAATTTATTTTTACTGTATTTTTTACGGCTTTCAGTATTGGGCTAATTAAAATAATTTGGATACGAATAAAAATTATAAGAAGAAATGTATTTGCTGGCATCATACTTGGATTGCCAAACTATTTTAGTATTTATTTTGTATTGCTCGCATTGGAAAATTTGGGAGGAGTTGTTGTTTTCCCAGTCCTTAATATTGGTGTGGTATTATTTTCCTCTATAATTTCTTGGCTATTTTATAAAGAGAAAATGAGTAAAACCAATTGGATTGGCGTGACTTTAGCATGCATATCCATTTTAATTATTATGTGGAATTAATGTTATTTTCTGACACATACAAAGAAATAAAATTTACTACAAAAGTAATTTATAAAGAAAAAGGAAGTAAATTTATAGCTTATGCCTTTGCTGTTTTTTCGGAGGATGAAGTAAAAGAAAAACTAGAAGAAGTTAAGAAATTGGAACATGCAGCACGGCATCATTGTTATGCATATATCTTAAACCCTGACAAGTCATCACAAAGAGAAAATGATGATGGAGAACCTTCTTCTACTGCAGGAAAACCTATTCTAGGACAAATACAATATAACGATCTTACAAATATTCTAATTATTGTAGTTAGATATTTTGGAGGGGTTAAGCTGGGGATTACTGGGCTGAAACGATCGTATAAAACGGCAGCAGCAGATGTAATATCTCATGGAATATATGTCACAAAAACCATAAAAGAGCAATATAAAGTTTCTTTTAAATATCCTCAAATGAATGATGTTATGCAACTTATAAAAAAATTTAATTTGGAAGTAATAAATACTAATTTACAACTAGATTGCAATCTTATATTTGCAGTTGCAAG
>Ga0187827_10009558_pt1 | contig 10255 bp, 10 predicted proteins | sample ETNtaG_39_FD_167969 | JGI IMG/M metagenome (GOLD analysis project Ga0187827, IMG submission 167969) | Marine microbial and viral communities from oxygen minimum zone, Eastern Pacific Ocean - ETNP2014_SV_150_PacBio MetaG (Illumina Assembly) | ecosystem: Environmental > Aquatic > Marine > Hypoxic... | reverse complement strand
TGTCACCCAAATAATCATATCTTTCCTTTTGCTATTGGTTCAAACCAAACGGTTCAATTAACAAATCTCTCTTTTTTTATTTCCGACCGTTATGATATTTCTGATGCGTATTAAACAATCGTCATCCGTAAAACGCATTTGATAAACCTCTTTAACATTTTTACTGGCATTAACATGCATATCCATAATCTTGTCTTGCTTATCTTTTTCTAAACCAGAATTTTCGAGCCAATTTTTCACGCTGAAATCATCCATCAAGTATTCAACTTGTTCCACATCTTCAAACCCGTTCTTTTTCATATAAAAAGCAATTTCCTGAGAGGTAAAAGTCCTGCGCTCTTCCTTAAGCTTAAACATTTCGGTAAACCAATCGACAATTTCATCATCGTCTGACGGGGGGACCCCTTCCGCAACGATCAATCTTCCGTTGTCTCTTAACAAGTCATAACACTGTATAAAAACACGGTCCAGATTATCCAAAATATGATGAAAGACCATTCTTGCCGTAATTTTATCAAACAAATTATCACAAAAAACATGCTCGGATATATCGCATTTGACTAATGAAGTTCCTTCCCACTCTCCCTTGCTCAACATTGCGTCTGAAATATCAATCCCAATAACATGCTTAACGTTCGGTTTGATGGCTTTTGTGACGGCCCCTGTTCCGCAGCCGACGTCCAAGACTAAGTCTTCTTTTATAAAATTTGCTTTTTCAATAATCGTATCCAGATACGACAAATCTTTCGTCCAAAAAAGTTTATCATAATTGGCTGACCGAATTTTCCAAAAATCTTGGCTTTTACTCATATTCCTTTTTCCCTCTCAATAATTAAACTACACATAACCAGGTGATTTTGTATTGACTTGTGAAATTTTAGAATTAATTTTCTGTGATGAATCGTTAAATAAATTTCTAAATCTCGTGATGGCTTTCCCATCAAGATAAGATTCAACTGTTCCTTTTATTGAATGATCTAAATAGTGATCATATTCTTCTTGTGAAAGAGAATATAGAAGTTGGTGAATTCTTTCCTTAAGCTCTTCGTACCCATGCGTTACCAAACCCTCAACACGGTCAAAATATACTCCCCGGTATTTATTATTCGCATCGTGCCAAATAGCTCGTTTTCTTGCCGCAAGAGCCTCAAACGTAGGCGTTGAAAAGGGCACTGTGAGTATTAAATCACTGCAAGCAATGATTTCCGATGCATTGCACTTATGCTGAAGACAAACTGCACGAGGATGATTTTCAAATTTCTCGTAGGCTGCAACCACGTCTCGCCACTGATGCGTCCTTTGCTTAATTGGATCCCTAGACTTCTTCTCCTTCAAGACGATAAATATATTGGGATCCTCATCCAATAACCGCAACATATCTTTAAGGAAACGGATCGCTTCGTCATAATTAGAACCGGTGCCCTCGAGATAAGAAGAATCAAAAGCCGCAATCAATTTTAAATCATCTTTATATCCTTTAGCATATAAATCCTTTTTAAAGCTCGTTGCAATAGTACCTTCTTGGAACAGCCGAATATGCTCAGCCCATAGACATCCCACATCAACATAATTCTTAATTTGACAATGCGATTGTTTAAAATATTCTGAAACCCTTTGAGACCATGAAACAAAATAATCATAATAAATAAATCCTATCAGAGATCTTATTTTAGGCTTGCCGCCCTCCCTAGCGTGAAAACAACCAAAACTTGCGGAATCCATATAATAATAGGTTTTTGTTCCGTACTTTTCCAAAATAACATTTCTTGCAATTGTATCCATACTAAAATCACAGTGAGCGATAAAATGATCAATGGATATCGTTTTCAGAATTCCTTTCCATTTTAAATAAGTATGAATAAGCTTTAAACTAGCTAATGTAAAAATACTTTTTTCTTTAATGCCATGAATGAGCAAAGTTCCATAACAGCGTAATCAGGTTTAAATTCTTTTAGATTAGGAACATAATCCAAGGTGGTTTGGGGCACAACCTTCTCTACTCCTTTCAGATTTTCAACAATCAGTTTTCGTTCATCAAACGCAATTAATGGCAAGCGTTTATAACTGGCTATCGCTTCATCCGTAAGCAATCCAATAATTACTTTACCCAGTTTGCGCCCTTCAGCAATTATGTTCAAATGCCCTTGATGAATCAGGTCAGCTGACATTCCTATATATATTTTTTTCCCTTTTTTCATTCCTTTTTGCATTAAAATAATCTAACTACCAATCGATTAATTTTCTTTTTTCCACATACACATTTATGATTGGTTTATAATTCAATATCTCAATTGATTTTTGCTATATATCAACATAATAATGGGTGGATGATTTCAATTAGGAATAAATTCAATAAATATTGAAATAATTATTCATGGTTTGGCACAGTACCTGGATAAACATACTCATTAAATTCATAAACTATATACTTTTAATGATGGTTTAGAATTTAAGAGTTTTCTGACTTCTCTTAGTAAAATATCAAAAAACTTTCCAATATATTATGAATATTATTCTTTAGAGAAAATAATCATATAGAAAATTATAAAACACCCCACCGTTCAAGTATTGAAACATATATATTATTGTATTTCTTTTTTTTCAAACGTGAAAATCTCATTAACATAATCAAAGTAATTAGATATACTATGGATATGTTTCCCTTTATCATGAACTAAATTCCTATCGATATAATCTACATTAAATTGAAAATTGCATAAACCAATATTATTAATTTTTCTATTCAACATCTCTTTAACTGACTCATTATCCTCAAACAAAGAAGCATAATCAATAATACAATAGTCTCCCTCAGAATATTTATTTAAATCATAAATAGTACATGAATTTAATGTTGTCCAGTAGAGACCAATCTTAGGATAGTCTTTCACAACGTGGATTGGCAGTATATTCGGATATTTCTTTTTTACCTTATCACGCCAACCTTTAAAATGATCTTTAAAATCCCTAATTATTAATATAAATTTTGCTTTTGGAAATACTTGTTTAATTAATCCTATTCTTAACATATTAAAATGAGAATTAATCAATGGAATCTTGTTTGTACGACGAAAATATTCTATAGAATTTGCAAGCCGTAACGATTCTTTCTCATTCTTTGACTTATCTCGATAATGTTTCGAAATATGTTTTGGATGCCCATATAATATACCTTCATTTGTACCCATTACGTGTAAAGAATTATCAAAAATATCATTCCAAACATGATGGGAATTACAATAGGGTTTAATATGACCATGTTTTGTGGACACATTGATCATATTATTTATTGTAGAATCACTTTCAACGGGAAATATTCCTTCTACATCTGGATGTTGGGCTATAACTGATGTTATCATTGATGTGCCAGACCGAGCTGCACCTAAAATAAAAATTGGAGAAATATTAATATCTTCCAGCTTTTTATAATATTTTGGAATTCGTTGATTCTTAACTAATCTTAATAGTAACCGTTTGAATTGGTTCATTTGATTTTTTATCATTATTGTCTCCATTTTATCATTGTTGTTTTCATTTTATTATTGTTGTCTACATCCATGTTTTTTAACAATTCACCGATGTTATTTTATCTTCACCCCAAATAGTAGTATATCTTTGAGCTGCCTCTGACAATACAGAATCCCGAGATTTCCCACTATTAAATCCTGCAACTATCCAGCTCAAGTAAGTCCCAACACGTTCAGCCGCTTTACCATCCCTAAAGGGATCTAAATCATTAATTATGAAAGACCAATCACCAAAATTATTAATTGTAGATTTGGAGTTCATATATTCTTCACAACTCTCCCATAAATTTTCCCACTTGTCAAAAATTATATTATTGTCTAATAAATCTAATATTTTATCTTGATACCCAAATTTATCTATCAAAAGTGTTGGAGTACCTGATAATGCAGCTTCAAGAGCAGCCGTTCCTGCTAACTTATTTCCTATCGCGACATCAGATGCCATGGCCCCAATTGCGGAAGTATAATGATTCTTTAAAATTCCAGTACTTTGTAATACAATACATCGGCCAGTCTTTACAGCTTTATCAAGTATTTCAGTAGTTGACCCTAACCTTTCTCTTAAAGTAGAAGATACTTTTGGTTTAAATATGAGTCCGAGCTTGGGGTTCGAAAGAACTTTATCTATTAAAAATTCGTAATCTGCCCTCATTTTTTCATTATTATAAAGCCAACGACCATCATCTCTAGAATTTTGATCAAAATAAGAAATTATAAATTCTGCATTGTTATTAAATAATTTATTTCGAATTCTCTGTGCTGGATTTTTTAATAATTTGAACCTATAATCATCCATATATCCTACCGCAATATGATAAGGAATAATCGATTTATTATTGGTTTCTATAACAGAATGATATCTAGAAAAACTAAAAAATAAATCTACGATATTAGTTAAACTGACATTAGATAAACCTTCATAAGATCTTTGATAGATTGCACTAATGCCACCAATTTCATTTAATGCCGATGAAATAGCTATATGCCCTGCATCATTTCTAAACCAACTAATATGCAGTCGAATATTAAATTTTTTAAAAAATGATTTCCAAAAAGTTACTTCATTTTCATATTTTGCAGAATAAAACTTAATAATCCTATTATTTTGTTTAAAAAAATTGCTTTCAAATAATTCCTTTATTTTTAGAAGAAAACTTATAGTTTTCCTTTTATGGTAATTTATTATTGGTAACGTATTACCAATAGTTGATTCGCTGTTAAGACTCACAGCTTTAATATTATGTTGTCTAATCTCTTTACTTTTATTTAAATCAAATGGATCTGAAGGTATACTAAATAACATTAGGATATTTCTACTTAAAAGTTTGGATTGGCTTAAAAAAAATAAATCAGAACGTAGCTCAGGTCTATTAAGATTTAGATTCCCCCAGAAGGGAACACAAATAATTGGTTGCTCGATTTTTTCTTCTAAATCAATCTTATTAGAAATTCGATGTTTTTCCTTAAATATTTTTATTACTCTATTTTTAAATATAGAAAATAGTTTATTTAGTAAAATAATAGACTTTTTAAAATCAATTCTTAATAATATTTTTTCCCATCGGATAGTAATATCTTGCTGATTAATATATTTTTCAATTTCTTCTGACCCGAATCTATATTTCATATAGAATATTATATTAAAATTCGATTTAGACTTTATTTTCCATAATGCAATGTATTTAAGAAATATGGCTCGCTTTATTGTTCTCGTTTCATTAGCGTTATTAATAATATTTTTTTCAATGTAAAATCTTTTATAAGAATTAATTGGGTTATTTTTGTCAATTTTATTATAAACAATCCCTGATAGGATCTTATCCTTTAGATTAACTAAATCGTAATATTCAGCTTCCAATCCAAGTAATTTTCCTTTATCATCTTTAATATTAAAAAAATCAAATTCTAATTTTTCTAGCCTTACTCCAAAGAATTTTAAATAAATATTGAATATTGATTCAAGCCTTGGATTACCATCTATATAGTAAATTTTACCATATGTATAATTATTAATTTTACTAATAATAATTGAAATTAATACTTTTATACTGCTAAAAGTCAATTCCTCAATAAAATAACAATTGTACAACTTATTTTTCAAAAACAATATCTTTACTTATCGAATACAATTCAATCACTTTATTTGTTACTAATGGGTATAGTAGATAATCAGGTATGTCCATTCCTCGAATGATCATTTCTCTAATCTTCGAGCCGCTAATTCCATATTTATTACTATCTAAATTGTATATCCTTTGATTGTCATTCGAAGTTTGCGGTACTGCCTAAGACCAAATTCATCTAATTCACTATTTACAAGACTTTGAACTGGTGAAATTTCACTTGAAAATATCCATTCATTTCTTATGTTATAATAATAGAGTGGTTTGATTCCCAACCTATCCCTAGCAACAAAAATATCTCCGTTGTTTTCATTATATATCACCAGTGAAAACATTCCGTTAAAATATTGTAAACATTTTGGACCAAACTTTTGAAACATTTTTAGAACAACTTCAGTATCAGATGAAGTTTCAGTTTTTAGACTATGTTCTATTATTAATTCTTTATAATTATATATTTCTCCATTGTAGATCATATGATATTTATTAGAGGTAAACGGTTGATTAGATCTTGGTTGTAAATCAATAATAGAAAGACGATTATGACCTAAAAAAACATTATCTATAACTAAATCATTTTGAAAGTCAGGACCTCTATGCTTCATTTCTAGCAATGCATCCTTTAATTTTGTTTTACTATGGCTAGTATTTAATAATGCAAGAATACCGCACATAATTGATACCTAATTGATTGAATAAGTTGAATCAATAATGATAATACTGTCATTTATATTGTTTTAGCTTGATTATAAATAAAAAGAAAACAAAATAATAAGTTTTATTCTATCATCCTTTTTTCTTGGTATAATAATTCATATTTAACCAGTAATTCATCAAAAATATTCCTATACTTTTTACTAGCTTTTTTTCTAATACTATTTAACATTTGATCTCTTTTATTTGGATCTATAATCCTAGGACAATTTTCCCGTTTTAATATTTTTTTCAGTAACCTATAATTAATTCCAGTTTGAAGAAAATCCGCTATTTTATCGCATATCGTGATTGGATTAGTAACTAATTCATTGAATTGAATTATTAAAATATCATTCTTCATTTTTTCATCCAGAGAATCGTAAGATGTTAAATTTAGTTTAAAGTGTGAATCAATTAATCCAATTATTTTATCATCGTCGCTTATATTAAGATATTCTTTTTCCCAGCCCAATGTAGAAAATGGCACTATAACACCATTTCTTTCTATCATATTATGAAATATCCTTGGGTTATTATTGAAACTTTTGGCAAAATCTGCCTGTTGCCATTCAAAAATATTATAAGTCGGATCCCGAAGAATATAAATCATTTTTAACCTTTTATTGAAAGCCATAAAATAAATTTCGGCATTCCTTATACCATCATGCATACAGGTCTGAAATATTGGTTTTTCATTAATTATTTTATTGACAGTATTTTCGTGTGGTTTTGCTATTAACCTTTTTAAATATTTAAATGAATTTGCATTTTTAAAAACGCCAGTATCATCGGAAAATCTAAAATTCACATCTCTGCTAATAAATAAATTATATAATCTAGTATCACCTTCCAATCTCAATAAGTTTATTGCAGCATCATCAGATATCTTCCTTGCAGACCATACTCTACCAATCCACTCAAACATATCAAGATTATGTTGTTTTTCAACACGATTGAAACAGCTAAGCATATGTGCCAACATCCCTTTACCCGATCGACCAATGCCATCAATCATTACTAATTCTTGAATAAGGTGATTTTTTCTTATAAATCGAAAATCAGATTCTTTATTTTTCTGCTTTTTGGTCATATGCTGTTCCATCCACCATCTACCATAACTGTTTCACCGGTGATATATGATGAAGCCGGCGATGATAGAAATAATACTACAGATGCAATTTCGTTGGGAGTACCCATCCTTTTCAGTGGAGTCTTATTACAATATTTTTTTTTAAATATTGGATTTTGAGTTGCACTTTTCCCAGCTACATGGCCAGATATTCCTCCAGGGCAAATCGTATTAATGCGGATATTATATTTTCCATAATACGAAGCCATTAATCTCGTTAAATTTGTAATACCACCTTTAATAGCGGCATAAGCCATATTTTCTTTCATATCTGTTCCCTCATAAACTGTAAGATCTTGACCAAGTACCCCATAGGTTGAACCAAATTGGACAATTGAACCACCTTCATCGTTTTCTATCATTTTGTCTGCAAATAATTTTGCTAACCATGAATATGAATTCATATGAATATCAACATTGGTTCTAAAAGAATTAAGAGAAATATCCTGAAAAGAACTTCTTGCCCAATCCTCTGTTCTTGGATATGAACAGTTTATATATATATCAGGGTTTCCATATTTATTGATGAGCTGCAAAAAATTTTTATCCATTCTTTCTAAGTCAGCACAATCAAATAGCTCAAAATTTGCTATATAATTATTGTTTTTCAATTCATTAGCTAGAGCAATACCTTTTTGATTGTCTATATCAAGAATAATTATTTTACTGCCTGCTGTAGATAAAGCTTTTGAAACTTCAGTCCCAATTAATCCATTACCACCCATGACATAAGATACTTTATTTTTTAATTTAAAATTTTCCAAATATGACTTCATAACGCTACCATCTTTTCTTTTATTAAAAACTCAATATATCTATAATCAATTTCTCTATCAATATCAATTCCAGAGATATCATTCATGACATAAATTGAGCAATTGTTAGATAGTGGCGATATATTGTTTTTATTTAATATGTAATCTCTTCGATAAAAATAAATAGACGCATTTAAACTATATACTTTGGGTAAGTCTTGCCTTCTAACATAGGTTTGATCTGATTTCTTGCTCAACTTAATTTTGCCATCTTTACTTTTTTCAACCATATTAAAATATGGGTTTTTGTGAGCCTCAACGACACTAAATAATGAATCATAACCCCCTTTATTAAATTGAAGCAGACAATTATCTAAATCGTTTAATGTCCTAATGGGCGCTGTGACATCCAAATCTATTATTATTGAATATTTTTCATTATAAATTGCTTCACACTGAAGCAAAGCATCCCTTATAACCGGCAGTTTGCCCGCTTGACTTGTTGCTAACTCTTTTGTTCGCATAAAAGGAACTTCCGCACCATATTCCTTTGCTATTGAAACAATTGCATCAGAATCCGTGGAAACGATAACCCGTTTAGCTTTTCCCCATTTTATTCCTTGGTTAATGGTATAGGATATAAGTGGCCGACCATTAAGATTTTTAATATTTTTTCCTTTTACTCCCTCTGACCCCCCTCGAGCACAAATCGTTAGTAGTATACTATCCACTAGTATTTATCTTATTTTTAAAATCAATAATTTTCTGAAATAGAGTAGATGCTTCTAAAATATTATTTTGCATTTTTGGGTTATGAATATTTCCGAAAAAATATTTTAATTGTTCTTTGTAAATGTCATCATTATCTAATTCATAGTTTTTCTCAAATATTACCCGACCGTTTTTATATTCAACAACTGAATTGTTAATCAAATCGCCAACGACAGAAAATCCAGCAAAGTCAATATAGATCTTTCTCGTAGTGTAATGACTAATAAAATTTATATGTATGTTAGCGTATCCAATTGGCGATTTAACCAGTATGTTAGCATAATCTTCGGAATCTACAGTAATATCACTTTTTCTTTCGAAGTTCCCGTCCAACTCAGTGATCCCACCTAGCAGATAAGCAGTATAATCGAATTCATGAGACAAATCCAGTAAAACACCGCCTCCTAGTTCATTGATAGAAGAATAACTCTTTCTATGATTTTGTTCTGGGCGCCAATCGGGTAAATAAGAAGTACAAACTGCCCGGTAATGCAAAAATTGGTTGTTATGAAAATATTTTTTTAATTTTTTAATAACAGGATGAAAGCGCAAATCATATCCTACGTAAGTAACTAATTTATTTTTTTCCACTAACCTTAGAAGCGTATCAAAATCATTAAGGTTTGCTCCAATTGGTTTTTCCATGAAAATAGCGCAGTCAAGTTCCGCGTTATTAATAGCAGTTTCAATATGAAGGTTGGTTGGATTAGTTATAAAAACTATATCTGGCTTTATTAATTTAACTTGATCCCAATCATAAACTTCTGGAATATCTAAATCATTATTATATTGTCCTTTATTTGTTCTATAGGCAAAAACTTCATAGCTATATTCATTGAGAATCAAACGAGCATGTCGTCGGCCTATAGACCCCAGACCAAAGAAAATTATTTTCATTATTTGGTATCTATCGATTCAACCATTTTTTTATACTCATCCCATTGACCCACATCAATCCAAGCGTCATCATCTATTGGAAAGATACCCACTTTTTTCCCCTGTTTTTTGGTGTCTTCAATTAAATTGGTAATGTCATAAAACTTATTCTCCGGAATAAGCTCCAATACATCAGGATTTAACACATATAAACCGGTATTAATCAAAAAATCGTATTTAGGTTTCTCGTTGATGCGGGACAAGCAACCATCATCATTCAGTTCGCAGGTTCCGTAGGGTATTATATATTCTTTGGTAGATGCCACTATGGTTATATCGCATTCCTCCTTCTGATGGAATTTATATAGATTATCGTAG
>Ga0187827_10009553_pt1 | contig 10259 bp, 14 predicted proteins | sample ETNtaG_39_FD_167969 | JGI IMG/M metagenome (GOLD analysis project Ga0187827, IMG submission 167969) | Marine microbial and viral communities from oxygen minimum zone, Eastern Pacific Ocean - ETNP2014_SV_150_PacBio MetaG (Illumina Assembly) | ecosystem: Environmental > Aquatic > Marine > Hypoxic... | reverse complement strand
CGACTGCAATGCAGCAGATATAATCAAATACAATAATAAGTTACAAACTGAATCCTTCTCAATCCCAGTTAAAGTTGGAACATCATAATTTATAACAAAAGATTAATAAACAATACATACAACATTCTACTTAATGAAAAACAAACCTAAAACAGAATTAACTAATGAATCAATATTAGCAATAAAAAAATCCAGAAAAAGAATAAAAGAAGGAAATTTTGTAACTAAAGAAGAAGCTAAAAAAAGACTAGGTTTTTAACAACTAATTCCCTACATCAACCTAACCATGTCCTCTGTCTTCAAAACCTTCAATTTATCCTGCTTGTCAAAATCTTTGTCATCTGACCAAATAACTGAATCTTCAAGTCCTAATGCAGCTGCAACAAAAACAACATCTTCCTGATCAATATGTTCCATTATTTCTTTTGCTTTGCTCCAATTTTTTTCAATTTCCTCAGAAGGAATTAGTTGAATAAAAGTAAATAAATAAGTTAAAACATTTATAAATTCTTCATCACTTAAATTAGATTTTCCTTGAATATAATCTTTATATTTCCTAATTTTATGTAACGATGGTTCAGGAAAGTACAGATTAAGTTTTGAATCTATAATCATTTTCCTAGTTATAGAATCACGAATTAATGCAGATAGAATTATATTCACATCTAACACAATTTTCATCTTTTATTTAGTTCATTAAAAACATCCCTATTTACTTTATGCGAAATATCCTCAACATCTTTTTTAGTAAGTTTACTTTTTGATGCTATCTTGTCCATAACTTCTAACAATTCTACTTTCCCTGAAATTGTTTTTCTAACTACTTCACTCCACCTTATTTCTGAGTGTTTTTTCATTTTTTCGTGCAATTCTTCCGGTATAGATAATGTTAAATTTGGCATATTTATCACCTTATGTGAAAAGATGTGATTACACATATATAAACATTTCGTTTTCAGAAATGTTTATGCTTAAAAATCTTGGATTTTTATTGTACAATTAATAATAACTTATTACCCTTAGACTCACTTATATCTCCAAACAAAACCTTTATAAGTTTATCATAACAACTAATTCTACATGAAAGATAAACTAAAACAGATCAACGACTACGAATGGATACTTCCAAAAGAGTCTAGAAAGGAAATGAAAGTAGATGGAAAACTAATTGCAAACAAAGCAATACATAGCACAATGGAAGATGGCACAATTGAACAGTTAAGCAACGTCTGCTGCCTACCAGGTGTTGTTGAACCAGTCTGTGCAATGAGTGATGCACATTTCGGATATGGATTACCAATGGGAGCCGTCATGGCATTTGATGCAGAAGAAGGTATGATAAGTAGCGGCTGCACAGGCTTTGATATTAACTGCGGTGTAAATTCTATAAGAACTAATCTAACATTCGACGAAGTAAAAGACAAAGTAAAAGAATTAATTCCTGCTTTATTCGATGCAGTACCATGTGGAGTAGGCTCTAAAGGAAAACTAAGACTAGAACTACCTCAATTAGACGATGTCCTAAAAAACGGATGCAATTGGGCAGTTGAAAACGGATATGGGGTAAAAGAAGACATCAAAAACACAGAAGAAAATGGATGTATGCAAGGTGCTGACCCATCTAAAGTTTCAGACCTAGCAAAAAAAAGAGGAAAACCTCAGTGTGGGACTCTAGGAGCAGGAAACCATTTCCTAGAAATACAAAAAGTAGAAACCATTTACGACAAAGAATACGCAAAAAAACTAGGCTTAACCAACCCAGACCAAGTCGTAATCATGTTACATTGCGGAAGTAGAGGTTTAGGCCACCAAGTAGCATCAGACTACCTAAAAATTCATGAGCAAGCTGTAAAAAAATACAACATCTGGCTACCGGACAAACAATTAGTTGGAGCACCAGCCAATTCAAAAGAAGGTCAAGATTATTACAAAGCAATGCAAGCAGCAGTTAACTATGCCTTCACAAACAGACTAATAATGACTCAATGGATCAGAGACACATTTGAAAAAATATTCAAAAAAGATTGGGAATCTATGGACATGCATACAATCTATGCTATCGCCCATAACATAACAAAAAAAGAAGAACATAAGATAGACGGAAAAAAGAAAGAAGTATACATAACCCGTAAAGGAGCTACAAGAGCCTTTCCAGACACTCCAGCATTAATTGCAGGAACTATGGGCACTGCCTCATACATATGTAAAGGAACAGAGGAAGCAATGGAAAAAACATTCGGATCAACAGTACATGGAGCAGGCAGAGCAATGTCAAGAACTCAAGCTCTAAGACAATTCAGAGGAGAAAAGATAAGCAACGAACTTCTCCATCATAAAGGAATCGTAACAAAAGCAACCTCTTTCAAATCCTTAGCAGAAGAAGCACCATTAGCTTACAAAGATGTAGATGAAGTAATTGAAAGTGTACATGGAGCAGGCGTTTCATTAAAAGTGGCTAAGTTAAGTCCTATAGGAGTTCTAAAAGGTTAACTACCTCTTCTCAACCGTATAAAGGCAGTCAGAACACTTCCACTTCTCAAAAGTATCTTCTTTAAATGAAAAAGGAAGCATATGCCCCTTACCACATTTTGGGCATACCGGAAATATTGTTGTCATACCTAAAGTAATCCCCTAACTTACATAAAAAACTTTCGTTTTGTTACCTAATGAACTAATAACAATTATAAATTACAACAATAAAATTTAAATAAGAAACATCAGCCCTAAAACAATAAAATTACGGGGGTACCGAAAAAAATGAACGTTACAAAAACATTTTTAATTTTTGTTGTCATAGCAGCTCTAGTAAGCGCAATAGTTCTGGCAATACCAGATAGCAACACAAATAAAGAATTCTTAAAAAACCATAAACAAGCATTTAGTCAAAACAAACAAAAGTTCGGAGACTTACAAGGACACTTCAGTGTAAGAAAGTTAATAAACATCGACCTAAGCATGGACGGATTAAATCCAGAAGACATCCACGTAAAGAAGGGAGAAACTGTGGCACTAATCCTAAACGGTGTAAATAAATGTAAGTTCAGGATATCTGGTTACAAGATAACAACAACTGTTGACAAAAACACAAGAAAAGAATTAACATTCAAGGCAAACTTGCCAGGAATCTACAAGTACTCTTGCGTTTTAGCAAATAAAGGAGCAGTTGGACCATCCGGACTTCTGTACGTAAACTAAATTTCTATTATTTTTCCTTTTTTTCCAACGTTAATAACTTTAGTCTTACCAATCTTCTCTTCTATACCTTCTGCTTCATGAACATGAGAACATAGCAATAGATCAGGCTTCAACTTATCAACGGCTCTCTTCACACCATCAGAGCCAGGAACAAGCTTAGTAAATTTCTCCATCTTAGTACCAGAGGGATGAACATGAGTAACCATTATCTTCTTCTTCAAATACTTCACCTTATCATTACCTTTCTTAAGTAAGTCGTAAAGCTCCTTCTCATCCAACTGAAACAATCCAATGTTTGCACCACCAGCCCCAAATATACCTACATCTTTGTAATTAACAGAGTAACCATGCAAATTCTTCATCCCATACTGCTGTGCAAGAAAGTCAGCAGTAGCAATTGTTTCATGGTTCCCAGGAATAAGCAAAACCTTCTCATTCCTTTTCTTAAAAGGACCTATTATATTCTCAGTAGAACTCTCTCTAAGCGTCAAGTCACCACACAACACCACTAGATCAACTTTCTCCTTCTTAGCCCTCTCAGCCAGCTTCTCAGCCAGATCAATATCTCCATGAATATCGCCTGCAGCTAATATCTTAAGTTTAGTATGCTTCGATTTAGTTTCCTTTTTAGTTCCTTTCATACCAATATACTAGAAATAGTTACATATAAAAACATTCCTATGCAGCAAGTTTTTCTTCAATTCCTTTAAGTTCCGCTATGCAAGCTTGGGCTCTTTCTACTAAGGTTGGTGAAACGTACTTTTCATTACTTGGACCGGTCAATCTATCTAAATAGATGCCAACCCAATCTGGGCTTACTTCCATTGGAACCTCTCTATAAAGTGCTACAGCAGATTCATAATCTTCAATTGCAGTTAAAAGAATACAATCATAAGTGCTTCTTGCAACTCTTCGATAAAAAGCCATCTCCCTCACAAGAGGGACTACTACACTCAAAGCTAATGCTCCTGCGATTAGACCTCCAGCCACTAAATAAGGATTATATTCAACCATACCAATATACTAGAAATAACTATATATAAAAACCTACCGCTCAATAACCTTAACATCACCAGTCAAATCAACAATCTTAGATGGCCTTCCTTTCTTCTTATCTTCATAAACAATAAAGTCCATCCCTTCCTTAATCTGAGAATTCAAGTCTTCCATAGAAGTCATAAAATTCTCACTAACCTTATTTGCAGATGTAGTAATGATTGGAAAACCAAGTTCCTTAACAACATCACTAAACCAATGATCAGGAATTCTAATACCTAAAGTGTCTAATCCGGGAGCAACAGACTCAGCAATCTTACCATCCTTCCTCTTCAGAATCAGAGTATACGGTCCAGGCAATTTCTCAACCCATTTCTTAGCCTCAGGACTAACTTCAAAATTCTTATATATCCAATTCTTGGATGGTGCAATAACCGAAAAAGGATTCTTAACTCTTCCCTTAAGTTCCCTAACTTTCTTAACAGCATTACTATCTACAGCATTACACCCAATACCATAAATAGTATCAGTAGGATGTATAAAAACAGCACCTTCCTTTATCTGATCAACAAGGTCATTCTTCTCAAGCTTAACCTCATCTTTTGTAAGTATTTTCATACGAGGGGGGGTTAATTACCCATTTTTATACTTTGTGTTATTCATTACGCAGGAAACTATTCCTACAATCCTGTTGAAACCTAAATTCATCAAAGAAATTAAGGCGCTTTTGGTAAGCGTCCCAATCTATGAATTTCTTTTTCTTAAAAAAGCTCATACCAACCACCTATCGCTAAACTGAAAATCAAAAGTATCAGTTTTCCTCACAGTTAAATCCCTTATTTGTTTGTAAAACAAACCTTTAATTGTTTTATGAGTTGTATCGTTTGGATTCATTTTAGTACCACCCCACTATTCCAACCTGCTGCATAAAATCATCATCAAGAGCTTCAAAAGCAAAACTCTGCCCTGATTCTTCACATTCCAAACAAATTGCCTTATACCTATTTACCGACTTTCCACACATTCTACATATCGCCATCTCTAATCACCTCAATTAATCTATTAATTCGCCAACTTATATAGCTCACGCCCGTCCATGTCCAGTGGGTTGTGCCCCCCCAAAAACCTCCATAAACCAAAAATTCAAAAGAATTAGCCCCTCTCTGCACTGGACACAATTTGTAATTTTAACTAGATTTAGGATAGAAGATTCCAAAAACTATTAAAATTCTTAATTTTAATCGGTTTTGGAATCTTTGATTCCAAAAAGTATTTAAATTAATTTCAAAAACTCTATCTAATAATGAAAGAAACAAAATTAATCTGGATGGACGGAAAACTTGTACCCTGGAAAGACGCTAATGTCCATGTACTTACACATACCCTACATTACGGTGCAGGAGTGTTCGAAGGCATCAGATGCTACGAAACAGATAAAGGCGCAGCAATATTCAAACTAAATGAGCACATCGACAGATTATTCTACTCAGCAGAATCAGTAGATATGAAAATTCCATTCTCAAATAAAGAAATAGTAAAAGCAACAATTCAAACAGTAAAAGAAAACGACCTAAAAGCAGGCTACATAAGACCTATCTGCTTCTTCGGTTATGGAAAGATGGGATTAAACCCAAAAAGCGCTCCAGTCAATACCTCAATAGCTGTATGGCCATGGGGTTCATACCTAGGTGACCAAGCAGTAAAGGTAAAAACTTCAAAATACATAAGAATCCATCCTAAGTCCGCAGTCTCAGACGCAAAAATAGTTGGATTTTACGCAAACTCAATCTTAGCCTCAATTGAAGTAAAAAACGCAGGGTATGATGAAGCATTATTATTAGATTACGAAGGAAACGTAGCTGAAGGTCCTGGCGAAAACATTTTCATAGTAAAAGATAACAAAATACTCACTCCACAGGCAGGCTCAATATTACCAGGAATAACAAGAGCATCTGTAAAGCAATTAGCAAAAGATCTAAACATAGAAGTAGAAGAAAAGGAATTAAAGCTAGAAGACATCTACGATGCGGACGAAGCATTCTTTACAGGTACAGCAGCAGAAGTAACATCAATAGAATCCCTAGACAATAAAAAAATAGGAAACGCTGCACCAGGACCAATAACAACCAAAATAAAAGAATTATTCATGGACATTGTTCACGGGAAAAACGAAAAGTATAATAACTGGTTAACCTACGTTAACGAGTGATGAAACCAGCATTATTAGTGGCAAACATCTTCTCATTTATTTTCTTACTATATTTAACATTCTCAAATCCTACAATAACTGGATTCGTAGTTAACGACAAGATAACCATAGCAAACCCTGCAGACTTTGCAGCAGTATTCATTATCTTAACATTCGCCTTAGACGTCTATTTCTATAGAATAGGTAAAAAAGAAAAGTAGGAAGGCACACCAAAAGATGGATACCAGCCTTAACTATTAGCGACCTTCGTCATTCCTCAGCTCCGCTACCCAATGAGCATCAATGTTAAAGCTAAAAGCTGCTCCATTCCTGGCCTGACTTGATTCACTAAAACATCAATCCCAAAGGACAGAGCCTCATAGTAGTGACCAAGACTAACAGCCAAAACTAATATCGCTCTTCCAGCTTCAGCCCCGCCTAAAGTCCGCTTGCGGTAACAGATAGGGACTATCTACCCAGCCTAGCCTTCCCATAGTTAAGAATATCTTCTGATTTTTAAATATGTCGGAAATGCGAAGCATTTCTGAGCATGCTCAAGAATTTTTAATTCTTGACATGTCGGAAATGCTTTGTATTTCAAAGCATGCTCAAAAATATTCTATTTTTGACACTTTCTATTTTTACTGCATAAAATCAAAAAATTTATTAATCAACCTCATTAACTAATATTCTGGGGATAAAAATATCGGCTGCAATAGTATTTCTGGGCACTGGCGGGGATTCTTTCGTTATAGGAAGGCAGATTAGATCAGCAGGAGGCATAGTACTCCAACTCGGAGAAAACCAATTCCATATCGATCCTGGTCCAGGTGCATTATCAAGAGCAGTTCAATTTGGAGTAAACATAAGAGCAACAAACGCAATTCTAGTCTCCCATAACCATCTAAATCATGCCGCTGAAGTCAATTCATTAATCAGCGCAATGACTTACTCTGGATTTGACAAAAAAGGAGTTCTAATTGCAAATAAAACACTAATCAACGGAGAAGAAGATTACGAACCATTCTTATTAAAGTACTACAGAAACTTCTTAGAAAGATACATAGTCCTAGAAGAGGGGAAAAAAGCAGGGATTAATGAAATTGAAATACAAGCACTAAAAACAAACCATTCTGACCCAAATGCAATTGGCTTCAAATTCTTCACACCACAATTCACACTAGCCTACACCTCGGACACAAAATACTCCTCAGATTTAATAGAACAATACAAAAACTCAAACATATTAATCCTAAACATCTTATCAAACAAAAAACAGTCAGACAACTTGTCAACAGAAGACGCAAAAAAAATAATCAAAGAAGTAAATCCAAGATTAGCAATCATTCAACACTTCGGCATCGACATGGTAAAATCAGACCCATTATATGAAGCAAGAGAAATTCAAAAAGAAACTAAAGTCCAGACAATAGCAGCAAAAGACGGAATGGTCCTAAACCCAGTTTCATATTCAGTTCATCAAGGCCAAAGAACACTACATGCCTTCCCATCAAAAGAAACCCCTTCTCCAAAAATAACTGAAATTAAAGAAGAAACAGAAATTACTCAATAAAACTAAATCAAATTAATCAACAAAATAATCCCATAACCAACCAAACATCCTGCTGATAAGAAAGGCATTGCAGGATAAAACTTATCTTTCTCACTTTTTATAAACAACAACCATAGTGCAATTGCAACAAACAAAGTGATTATCAAACTTTGTAAAAATGCAACCTGCTTAGTAAACCCATCAAAAATCAAACTTTCCATAACAGCAGCTGAAAACATAAGTGGAAACGCAACATCCCCTCCACCAAGTATAGCACTCTTCTGCTTAACAACTACTTTTGTTTTCTTACTAACCTCTTTCTTAGCTTCTTTCTTAACAACCTTCTCCTCTTTCTTCTGGGCACCATAGTTTAACATAAGCCCAGCAAAAACCTTGCTTTGTGTCTGAAACTTAGCAAGCTTTATCATGTGCTTACTCTTCCATACTGCATACATATCATAGATAGATATCAAAACCAACAGCGAAATAGCAGAAACAACATTCAAGTAAGGTAGTATAATAATTGTAATTCCCGTATAAACAAATATCTCAGTAAAATTATGAACATAAACATTAGGCCTTATAGTTTTCATCAAAGCTAAAACCAAAGCCAAGACTACTGCATAAACCCTAGCAATATACACATCAAAAGATATTGATAATGTCAAAAATACAGCAACAAAAAACCATATCTTCCAAAAATGCCCTAACTTTAAGTGCATCAACAAAAGAACTATACCTGTTCCAACTAAAACAGCAATTATGATAAATATAGCAGAATAATCCTTCTCTTCAATTTCTGGCTGAGGCCCAACAACAGTATCTTCATGTGTTATTACTGTCTCACCAGTATCACTAACACCAACTTGAATATATTTACTAACAGTAGCCAATCCAACAATTTGAGTCAACAAAAACAAACCAATAAGAATAATCGTCACTTTAACAGTATGTTTCATATACTAACTTTTTGACCGATAGTATAAAAAGGTTGCGAAAAAGAAAAAATTTAAATAAAATAGTGCAAAAACAGTAAGCATAAATGAAATTAACTCACCTAATAAGAGTAAGAGTCTATTCTAAAGAAGAAGATAATGAAGAAGAAGTTCTCAAGTCATTCCTATCACTTTTCCCTTTCGATTTAGAAGAAGAAAAACTACAGACAGAAAACACTGTTGCAGAAGGATTCGAAAACAGAAAAATCAGAGTTTTCGAACTAATCCTAAAAAGAACGAAACATACAAAAGAATTCCTAGACCAGCTTCTAGAAAAACTAACAAAAGAACAAAAACAAACAATTCTAGACCAAGCAGAGTCAAGATTAGATGATAAACTAAACCTCTTCATAAGATTAGACAAAAGCAAGTTAATCAAAGACAACGAATTAAAACTTACGGACTCAGGAGACTGCTTCCACATTAAAATCAGCATAGCAGCCTTCCCAGCCAAAAGAGAAATCGCAATGGAGATTGTTAAGAAGATATTCAAAACTTAACCTCCAAACCCACCTCAAAGATATTGTTGCCTTAAATCACTTCTAGATACCTCTATTGACTTATTTCTTAATACTTGGCTCAAAATCTAAGAATCTCCATATTTCATACATTTGTCATCTTTACCATATATTTGTCATTTTTATTAAAAATTTGTGATTTTGGTCAAAGAGTATATATAAATTATAATTACTTACTATTACATTAATTGGACGGTAATAAAAAAATGGCAGGAGAAACCCCAGCGTATACTGTTTTAGGTGTAGGACACCTAAGGGCTTTAAGAGCAGGAGATCTATCTTCACTTGGTGCTTGGGAAACAGATGCAAGCCTTGAGGGAATGAGAAGAGGTGTTGAAAGGGGTGGAGAAGGTTACGATGTCTTATGTATGGTTCCTGATGCAGGAATATTAGGAGGAGGTTACAATGGCACTTCACAATCCAGAGGACCAATAAGTCCTGAAAATGTTCTTGTTCTTGACTACGACCCACATACTATAGATCTACCGGGAAGAAGCCATACTACAATGGGTGGTCAAGATATGAACCAAACTCCCATTAGCTTACAATCACTTTTAGATGATTTGTTTAGCGGGCATTTATTGTATGCTGTTCTAAGTTCTGATAAACTAAAGAGTCTTAGAGATGGGTATATGCCAGCACAATCTGAATGGACTGGTAACTCGAATGGAAACGGATTAATAATCGGTAATATGGAATCAAGAGTATTGTATGGAAACCCTAGTTTAAGTGATGATGTCTTAGTTTCTGTAAGGGGAGATAGATTATCCTTTACGCATAATGGTAATGGAACTTCACGAAATCACTATTCACTT
>Ga0187827_10009551_pt1 | contig 10259 bp, 8 predicted proteins | sample ETNtaG_39_FD_167969 | JGI IMG/M metagenome (GOLD analysis project Ga0187827, IMG submission 167969) | Marine microbial and viral communities from oxygen minimum zone, Eastern Pacific Ocean - ETNP2014_SV_150_PacBio MetaG (Illumina Assembly) | ecosystem: Environmental > Aquatic > Marine > Hypoxic... | reverse complement strand
TCATCTCCCGGTAGAGTTGGGTGCCTTCGCGCGTGCGCTCGCCGACGCCCGCGAAGACGGAATTACCGGAATGCTCCTTAGCGATTGAGCGAATCAATTCCATGATGATGACAGTCTTGCCTACCCCGGCCCCGCCAAATACGCCCGTCTTACCGCCTTTGGTGAACGGAGCAATCAGGTCAATTACCTTGATGCCGGTCTCGAAGACCTCCACCTCGGTCGATTGCTCTTCGAATGGCGGGGCGGGTCGATGGATGGGGTAATACTCCGCCGCCTGCACTTCGCCACGCTCATCGATGGCGCGACCGAGCACATTGAAGATGCGGCCCAGTGCGGCCTCCCCGACCGGCACCTTAATTGGTGCGCCGGTGGCGTTGGCAGCCAGCCCACGCCGCAGCCCCTCGGTGGCGCCCATTGCCACACACCGCACCAGATTGTCGCCGAGGTGCTTCTGCACCTCCAGAACCAGAGATTCGGCGTCATCACGCGGGATCTCCACCGCCTCATAAATCTCGGGTAGGTTATCCGGGGGGAATTCACAATCAACCACCGCTCCCTGAATTTGCGCCACCCTGCCTGTCATCGTATTCATCAACCCTCCAAATCGTAATTAGTCTGCGCTGCTCAGGCCGCCTGGCGCAGCGCCTCCGCGCCGCCGGCGATGTCGAGTAGGTCGCTTGTGATGGCCAGTTGCCGCGCCTTATTGTATGCAAGGCGTAGCGCACTGGACAGTTCATTTGCGTTGTCGGTAGCGTTGCGCATCGCCACCATGCGGGCGCTGTGCTCACTCGCCAGCGATTCCAGCACCGCCTGAAACACCTGCACCTGCGTGAAGCGCGGCAGAACCGCCCCGAGCAATTCCTCCGGCTCAGGCTCAAATGTGTACCCCACCGGCGCAGCGCCGCTGGCGGCTTTTTCCGCGGGCAGTTCGGGCACCAGCGGCAACAGACGTTCCACCCGCGTTATCTGCCGCAGCGTGTTGACGTAGTCAGTATACGCCACGTACACCTCGTCCACCACCCCGCCAAGAAAATCGTCCAGCAGCACGCGCGCGATCGGCGTCACTTCTGCAAAGGTCGGCGAGCCCCGAAAACTACGGAAGTCGCTAGCAATGTTCGCGCCACGTGCGTAAACCAGATCACGGCCCTTTTGCCCCACTGTCACCCAGCGCACCGGTTGCGTTTTCTGCTGCGCGAATGCGAGCGCCGCGCGCGTGACGTTCATGTTGTACGCGCCCGCGAGTCCGCGGTCGCTGGAAACTAACGCGAGGTCAACGTTTTCAACAGAATCCCTTGGAACCAGAAGAGGGTGCGTTGCGCCACCTGAATGCTCGCCGAGACGCTGCATGACAGCCACAACCCGGCGGGCATAATCGCGCGAGGCTTGCACAGCGGCCTGCGCCCGGCGTACTTTAGAAGCGCTCACCGCCTCCAGCGCGCGCGTCCCCTGCGCGATATTCCCCACGCTGCGGATGCGCAGCCGCATTTCTCGGGCGCTGGCCACAGATCAGTTCCAGGCTAGGTTGAATGTGTCCAGCGCAGTCTTCAGTTCCGCTTCGGTTTCAGCGGTGATGTGGCCCTGATCCACGATGTCCTGCCCAACGTGGGGGTGGGAAGACGACATCGAACGGAGCATGCCGGTTTCCCATTCCTGCATGCGTTCCAGCGGCACCTCATCCGCGTAGCCATTCACGCCCGCGTATATGAGCATCACCTGATCGGAAAGGGACATGGGTGCATACTGTGCCTGCTTCAGGATTTCCTGCAGCCGCTTGCCGCGTTCCAATTGCGACTGCGTGGCCTTGTCCAGATCAGAGCCAAACTGGGCAAACGCGGCCAGTTCTCGGAATGCGGCCATGTCCAAACGCAGCCGACCCGCCACCTGGCGCATCGACTTGGTCTGCGCCGCACCGCCGACGCGCGATACCGAACTGCCCACATTTACCGCCGGACGAATGCCGGCATAAAACAGGTCGTTTTCCAGATAAATTTGCCCGTCGGTGATTGAAATTACATTTGTGGGGATGTAAGCGGAGACGTCGCCAAGTAGAGTTTCGATAATGGGCAGCGCTGTCAGCGAGCCGCCCGAGCGGGGCAGCTGCCGCAGCGTCAATCCGTCGGCGTCATCCGTAGCCGCAAGCGCCTCACGGGCGTCGTGCTCGGCCAGCGGTCCGCCGTACACCTTGCCGTCCACGCCCATTTTAACCTCCTCGCCGGCGTCTGCGGCCACAATAACGTATTCGTCCGCAAGCTGCACGGCGCGCTCAAGCAATCGAGAGTGCAGATAAAACACGTCTCCGGGATAAGCCTCCCGTCCGGGTGGCCGCCGCAACAACAATGACACCTGCCGATATGCCCATGCATGCTTGGAAAGGTCATCATAGACGGCTAGCGCGTCCTGACCGCCCTCCATGAAATACTCTCCCATCGCGCAGCCCGCATAAGGGGCGATAAATTGCAGCGCGGCGGGGTCATCGGCGGAGGCCACCACAACGACGGTGTGCTCCATAGCGCCGTGCTCCTCGAGCGTAGCCACTGCGCGCGCCATGGCAGCTTTTTTCTGACCAATGGCAACGTAGATGCAGATGCAATCCTTGCCCTTCTGATTGATAATGGTGTCAATGGCAATCGCGGTTTTACCGGTCTGCCGGTCGCCAATAATTAGCTCACGTTGACCCCGGCCTATCGGTATCATCGAATCGATGGGTTTCAGCCCGGTTTCAAGCGGCCGGTCAACGTCTCGGCGCCGCACCACCCCAGGCGCAATGCGCTCAATCGGCCGGGTCTCAGTCGCGGCGATGGGACCCTTCCCATCCAGCGGCTGGCCGAGCGCGTTGACCACCCGCCCGACAAGCGCCGGCCCCACCGGCACAGCGGCGATGCGGCCGGTCGCGCGCACCACTGAGCCTTGGTCAATTTCCTCGTAATCGCCCATGATAATCACGCCGACGGCGTCCTTCTCAAGATTGAAAACCGTGCCCAGCGACCCGTTGGCGAACTGAACCAACTCCGCGTTGCGGGCAGCAGAAAGGCCGGATACCCGCGCGATGCCGTCACCGGCTTCGAGCACGGAACCCACATCTTGCTGTGACAGGGTCGGCGTGAAAGCGGCAATCTGCTGCTGCAGTTCAGCGAAAATACTGGAAGTCTGATTTTCCGTCATTGCTTCTCCCTCGGAGGAAAAGATAAATGATAGCCTAGAGCACTAATTGCACATGGCTAAGGATGATACCTGATGATGTTTATATTGTCCAGTACTTCACAAACAGAGGCCGCCGGAGCACGCGCAGCGCAGCAAAAACAGCGCGCGCACCCGCCACGCTGCCGGGTTATCTCACCGCTGTCACGGGGTACTAATCGAGGTAAGCGCGCAGAGAATCGCCGTAACCCGAACGGCGCACTTTCTCCAGCGCACGATTGGCGGCCTGGCGCATGCCCTCGCGCGAAAGGCCGTATCGGCGGGCAAGGTCGCTCAGCGGGTGCGGGCAGCCATCGCTGAAACCATAGCGCATGCGCAGCACCGAGGCCTCCCACGGGGTGAGTTCATCGAGAAGGGCATGAGCCACCTCTGTGGCCAGCATGCGCTGCTCGGCTTTGTCCTCCGGCCGCTGCACGGATTCATCCGGCATCAGGTCCTGCACTTCGGTATCAGGCTCATCGCTAGGACCGACCAGTTTCTCCAGCCGCACGATGGGAATAGTGGATTTGCTCACCGTCTCCACCTGGTGCGTCGTCCATTTCAGCTTTTCGGCGAGCTCATCGCTTGTTGCTTCGCGCCCGTATTTCTGCGTGAGCGTATTTTCAGCCCGGCGCAGCTGCATCACTCTGTGCCAGAGATTGACCGGCAACCGAATGGTGCGACCGGTGTTGGCCACCGCCCGGCCAATTGCCTGCCGAATCCACCAGACGGCGTAGGTGGAAAAACGCGTTCCCCGCGAGGAATCGTACCGCTCCCCCGCTTTTATCAGGCCAATCTGGCCCTCTTGCATCAGGTCTTCAAATGGCAGGCCGGTGTCGAAATAGCGCCGCGCCACCTTCCCTACCAACCCTTGATTGCGCAGCACCAGTTGGTCGCGCGCAGCTTTAGCCCGCGCAATCTGCCGCTCCCAAGTGCGACGTCGGCACGCGTTGGCGCGACCCGCCTCCAATCGCTCTTTGGCCTTCCGCCCAGCGCTGATGTGGCCTGCCAATTCAATCTCCTCTTCGTGGGTGAGCAGGTCAGCCTGATTCGCCGTGACCTGCAATTGATACGGGCTGTCCATCCTGCGGTCAATCATATGCCAGTGCCTCCGTTCACAACCATGCGCAAGGACTCTCGACCACGTGCCTGCTCCGCAACAATAAAGAAGATATGTATCTTCCTTATTATAGTGTAATCAATTTCACATGCTGTGTCAAGCATCATCTGCAGAATGAGCCTTACGCTGCAGACGCGCCGACAGACCCGTTCTTTACTCGGCACGGGCGTGCGCACTGTCCAGACTGCCAGATGATGGAGTTGTGCCCGCGGAGGTTAGCCCGACTTAGCGCTGTTATCCAGCCGATGGCGCTTGCCGCCGCGCCCAAGTTCAATCGAGCGCTGGTAGGCGGCCCACACCGCGCGCGACAGCGCCGTGCGGAACCCGGCCTTTTCGAGGTAGTAGAGAGCCTCCGCGGAGGTGCCTCCCGGCGAAGTCACCTGATCGCGCAGCCGAGCGAGGTGTTTGGGAGATTGAAGCACAAAGTCGGCCGAACCTTTTACGGTGTGGTGCACCAGTTCCTCCGCCACCTTGCGGGAGAACCCCAGATGGACACCGGCGTCCACCAGCGCTTCCATGAAGAGAAACACATAGGATGGCCCTGTGCCGGAGAGCGCCGTGGCCATGTCGAGGCAATCTTCGTCATCCAGAAAGACCTCCCGTCCCAGCGCCTGCAGCACGGTCTCCGCCTGCTGGTGTTGCCGCGTCTCCACGGCGCCAGATTCGGTCCACACAGTGATGCCCTCCCCAATCTGCGCCGGGGTGTTCGGCATTGAACGCACCACACTTTGGTGCTGCAGCCCCTCACTAATCGCGGTGACGCTCGCTCCAGCGACTATAGAAATCACGATCGCATCAACCGGGATGCGGCCCGCCAGCCCGGAAAACACCTGCGGCAGCACCTGCGGCTTGACACTCAGCACCACAATGTCGGCGCCCTCGCAGGCAGCCACATTGTCAGTGGTGACGTCGACACCATATTTTTCGTGCAACCGCGTGGTAATTTCCTTGTGAGGGTCGGTTGCCACGATCTGGTCAGGCGCAACAAGCTTGCGGGAGAGCAGCCCGGAAATCATAGCGCCGCCCATGGCGCCCGCCCCTATGAAGGCAATTCGCGTGTCTTGTAGCATGAGTTTCCTCTCATGTGATTATTTGGAAAGATATTGTAACGCAATCCGAATGCGCGCTTCCAGTTCATCCGGCGCGTCGGCGCCCATGACCTGCAACGCTGTCTGCGCCTCTACCACACTGTATCCCAGCGCGGTGAGCGCTGCGGTCAGTTCGATGTCCAACTCATTGGCAGCGGTGGCCTCGGGCAACAGGCCGCCCGGTTCCAATTTGTCTTTGAGGTAGAAGATGATTTTGCGGGCGGTCTTGATGCCCACGCCCGGAACCTGGCTCAATAGCTCTGCCCGCTCTTTGGTGACGGCCGCATGCAAACCACCCACCGGCATGCCGGAGATAATCGCGAGAGCCAGTTTCGGCCCCACCCCCGGGGCTTTGAGCAACATGTCAAACAGGGTGAGTTGTTCCTGCTCCAAAAAGCCATATAGGGTGATTGCATCCTGACGCACCAACAGGTGCGTCCACAATTGCACCCCTGCCCCAACCGACAAATTTCCTTGCAGAACTGAATCTGGAACTGACACGCGCAGCCCGACGCCACCCACTTCCACCACAAGCGCCCCTTGTTCCAGCGACTGCACCGCGCCACTCACTGACGCAATCATGTTCGCGCCGTTGCGGTTAGCTCATCGGTTCTTGCCACGTGAGCGTGGCAGATTGCCACGGCCAGCGCGTCGGCCGCGTCGTCCGGGCGGGGAATCTCTTCCAAATTGAGCAGAGTACCCACCATCTGCTGCACCTGTGACTTCGAGGCCTTTCCGTAGCCGGTTACCGCCTGTTTTACTTCGAGCGGCGTGTACTCCCCCGCGTCCAATCCACAGTGAGCCACGGCCAACAAAGCCACGCCACGCCCCTGCCCTACCGCCATGGCCGAGGAGACATTGCGGTGAAAAAAAAGTTTCTCCACCGCCGCGGTGGTGGGCCGATGTTGCTGAAAAACCGCGGTCAAATCCCGGTAAATAGATTCCAGGCGCAGCGCGAGCGGCTCGCCAGCCGAGGTCGTGACCACTCCAAACCCTACGCATTCCAGTTGACCATCATCCTCCCGCACCAAACCATAACCGGTCATGGCTGTGCCTGGGTCAATTCCTATCACCAGCTGCGCCATGGCTTTTCTTGATCAGCCGGCCGCAAAGGCCGAGAGCGCCCCTGCGGTCACGTCCAAGTTGGTGTACACGTTCTGAACGTCGTCCAGTTCTTCCAGCGCCTCGATGGTTTTCATCACCTGTCCGGTTTTCTGCGAGGGCAGCTCGACTGAATTGACAGGCTCCATGCGCAGCATGGCTTCCTCCGGAGAGATGTCGGCCACTTCCAGCGCATCGCTGACTTCCTTGAAAGTTTCGACGGAAGCGAATATCTCCACAAGCTCGTCGGAGTACGTCAGGTCATCCGCGCCGGCCTCGAGCGCGAGCTCAAAGAGCAGGTTCTCGCCGCGACCCTCCGGCGGAAAAGCGAAATAAGCCTTTACCTCGAACTGCCACGCCACCGAGCCGCTCTCACCCAGGTTCCCGCCCGCGCGGGTGAGCACGTGGCGCAGCGCCGCCACTGCCCGGTTACGATTGTCAGTGACCACTTCAATCATCAGCGCAACGCCGTGCTGCGCATAACCCTCATAAGTCACCTGCTCTAACGCAGCGCCGCCTTTTTCCTCGCCAGTGCCACGTTTAATCGCGCGCCGGATGTTGTCTTTGGGCATGTTGGCTGCGCGTGCCTTTGCAACAGCCAGCCGCAAGCGAAAGTTGGTTTCCGGGTCGCCGCCGGCGCGAGCGGCGACGCTAATTTCTTTGGCGAGACGCGTGAACGCTTTGCCCCGCCGCGCGTCGGTAGCACCTTTTTTTCGCTTGATGGTACTCCACTTAGAATGCCCAGACATGGTTTCTCCCGCTTCCCGGCTTCAGTCCCGACCCAGCGCGGCTGCCATCTCCTGGCGGCTGGTGAACTTTACGCGCGGGCGGCCCGCCTTCGCGCCACGTTCGAGTTCAAGCGCATCGACACGCTTCCAGTCCTCGAATGTAAAAACAGCGGACTGCCGCGCCCGCACCAACTCCTCGGCGGCAGCAGCGCCCGGGTTGGCAGGCGTGATCATCCGGCCGGCTGCCACGTCCTGCAGCAGGCAATTCACTGTCTCAACCGAATCCGATTTGTTGGTGCCAATCACACCACTTGGCCCGCGCTTTATCCATCCGGATGTGTACAGGCCGGGTAGCGCATCTCCGCTTTCTGGGTCGACGATGCGACCCTTTTCATTCAAAATAACTCCCCAATCATCATGAAACGGGACACCCGGAAGCGGCAATCCGCGATAACCGACCGAGCGGAAAAGCAGCCCGATAGGCATCTCCTCGAACCTGTCCGTTGGGCGCGGCCGCAGTGTCCCATTCTCAGTCCTGTAAAGCTCATTTTTCACCATGCGCATTCTCGCAACACCGCCGGTCTCGTCGGCGAGAAGTTCCACCGGCGACGCCAGAAAACGGATGGTCAACCGCTTCGGTTTTCCGCTCGGTGTGCGGCGGGATGTTTCCTGCAGCAGCTCCACCTTGCGGGCCACGCTCTTATCGCCGCCGCTCTCGAGATCCGCCTGGCTGAGTGCATCCAGAGCGGCTTCCTCCGGAAGGACACAGAAATCGGCGTCGGCCAGCTCGCCCAGCTCTTTCGCCTCCGGGTTCGTGAAAGTCGCCTGCGCCGGACCCCGGCGACCGAGCATGATTACCTCCTTTATGTTGCTTTTCGAAAGCGCCGCCAAAGCATAATCAGCGATGTCACTCTCAAGCAGCTCCTGCTCGGTGCGGCAGAGGATACGCGAGACATCGACCGCCACGTTTCCGATGCCGACGACGGCAACGCGCTCGACAGAAAGATCAAATGTGTGCTCGCTGAAATCTGGGTGGCCGTTGTACCACGCCACGAATTCGGTAGCTGCATGGCTGCGGGCGAGGTCCTCTCCGGGGATCCCCATTTTGCGGTCACTCTGTGATCCTGACGAAAACAGCACGCAATGGTAATGCGCCCGCAGGTCCTCCAGAGTGACGTGTTTGCCAAACTCAACGTTGCCCCAGAAGCGCAACTCCGGACGCGCAGCGGTGCGTTCGTAACCCTTGGTTACAGATTTTATCTTCAGGTGATCGGGCGCCACGCCGAAACGCACCAGCCCGAACGGGGTGGGCAGCCGGTCGAACATATCCACTTCAACTGCTCCGTCGCTCGCCTTGAACAGGTGAGCGGCAGCGTAAAAACCAGCCGGGCCTGAACCGATTATCGCCACGCGTAAAGGATTGGAACTTCCGCCGGGTTTCGTCATGCGTTCAATTCATCTCTCGCCGTTCATTTCGCAACAAGCCAGTGCGCCAAATGTGCGCGGAGATGGCTCTTCAGGTCAGCCATTGTAACAGAAGTGGCCATGGTTGACGCGCGTTGCTGGAGGCGCCGGATACGAATGGGCACGCCGGCGCGCGTCAATTTTCGCGCATGATGAGCACAGCACTGCCTGTTATGCGGCCGTGTTTCAATTGTTGCAGCACTTCGTGCGCCGCCCGCATTGGAAAAGGCTGCACATGCGTTACGACCCCGGCCTCGGCAGCCAATTCCATGAACTCGCGTGCATCGCGGCGAGTGGCGTTTGCTACGGTGGTGATGGTACGTTCCTTCCACAGCAGGCTGTATGGCATCTCCGGAATCGGGCTGGCGTGAATGGCATTGATGCACAGGCTGCCACCCGGGCGAAGGTGGCCAAGGGAAAGGGGCAGCAGCCAGCCGGCGGGCGCGAAGATGATTGCGCGGTCAAGCTGCGCTGGCGGTGTTTCGGAAGCCACGCCGACCCATGCGGCGTTCAGTTCCCGGGCGTGCTGCTGGCGTTCGGCGCTGCGCGTAAACACATACACCTCGCAGCCCCAATGCCGCGCAACTTGAATGCACAGGTGCCCGCTTCCACCGAAGCCGTAGATTCCCAATCGCTCGCCGGGCTGCAGCCCGGAAAGGCGCAGCGAGCGGTACCCCACTATCCCCGCGCACAGCAACGGCGCGGCGGCCGCATCCGAGAACGCGGGCGGAATGCGCACGGCATAATCAGCGTGTACCAGCGCGTACTCCGCATAACCTCCATCCGCCTGATAACCGATGAAGCGAGCAGTCTCGCACAGGTTTTCCAGCCCACTGCGGCAGAACGAGCACGCACCGCATGTGTAGCCGAGCCAAGGCACGCCAGCGCGCTCGCCCATTTCCCAACCCGTCACCCCGTCTCCAAGCGCATCCACTACGCCCACCACCTGGTGACCAGGCACGACCGGCAGCGCCGGCTGCGAAAGTTCCCCCTCCACCAGATGCAAATCAGTGTGACAGACGCCACAGGCGTGCACTCGCAGCCGCAGCTGCTGAGTGCCGGGCTGTGGCAGCGGCCGCTGCTCTAACTGCAGCGGCGCATCATCAACTGGAGCGGGTCTTGAAAGCACCCACGCCTTCATAGTTTCAATTCACTACCTCGGATTGGAATTCCAGACCGCGCATTCCAGCGCATACATCCACTTCAATAATGCTGCCCTATACGCATGATTTAGCCATGAACCTAGGCGCCGACCCCGCGCTCACGCGCCGGTGTCATCCATAGGGGCGTCTGCCGTGTCACCGGGTTGCAGCAACACCTCCCGCGTCTTGCCGCCCTGACGCGGCTCGCCGACAACACCCATTTCGAAGAGCTCATCCATCAGGCGGGCCGCGCGCGGATACCCAATCTTCAATTTGCGCTGTAACAGGCTGGCAGAGGCGGTACGGTGTCTTTTCACCACTGTAACGGCCTGCAGAATCTGGTCATCTTTGTCCGCCACCTGCGCCCGCTGACAGAGCAAGTCATCCCATGGAGCCGCTTCGGCCTGTATTTGCAACCGGGTCTCATCCTCCGCAGCCG